>SDBS01001938.1_pt1 | contig 20840 bp, 12 predicted proteins | sample 2277091 | NCBI WGS metagenome assembly SDBS01 (sample SAMN10404972, study PRJNA504765) | marine sediment metagenome | isolation source: marine sediment core GS10_PC15, 163 cmbsf | place: Arctic Ocean: Southern Knipovich Ridge | collected 2010 | reverse complement strand
TCGCCGGCCGCGTCGAGGAGATAATCTCTAAGATGCCGAAAGTCTATGGCGAGACGGAGGTGTATGCCTCGAAAGCCTTCTCACGCCTCTTGGAAAGCGCCGCCGTGGAAGATGCCCTGAATCACCCGACCTGGGCAATGGGCCCAAAGATTGCGGTGGATTCCGCGACGCTGATAAACAAGGCCCTGGAGATTGTCGAGGCACACTGGCTTTTCGATCTGTCGGGCGAGCAGATTCAGGTTGTGCTTCACGACGAGTCGATCGTCCATTCCTACGTGGAGTTCTGCGATGGGTCGGTGATAGCGCAGATGGGGCGTCCGGACATGGCTACACCGATCGCATACGCGCTTTGCTATCCCGATCGTCCGCTTCGGGCCACCCCGCCGCTGGACCTGGCGGAAATCGGCACGCTCACCTTCCGCAGGCCCCAGGGGCGATTCGCAAGGGCGGTGAACCTGGGCTATGAGGCAATCCGCCGGGGCCCTGCCGGCGGCGCGGTGCTTAACGGCGCGAACGAGGCCCCCGTCCGCGCCTTCCTGGCCGGTGAAATCACTTTCGGGAAGATAGTTCCGCTGGTTGAAGATATACTTAACGGAGCCCCCGCCGTCCTTCGACGCGGCTCAGGACAGGCGGCCGGGAAGGAAACAGACTTAGATGCCTTGGTGGAGGCTGACGCCTGGGCCCGACGAGAGGTGGCACGGGCCGTCAGTACCCCGTAAGCAGAATAAACAGCGGAGCGAACTGAATGGAAATCCTGGCGAGCAATCTTGGGGAGATCTTGGCGAATTTCTGGAGCCAGTGGCTTTGGCCCATTATTCTTCTGGTGGCCGGGTTGGGTCTGGTCATCTTCGTTCACGAGTTGGGTCACTTCCTGGCGGCCAAAGCGGTGCGGATAAAGGTTGAGCGGTTCTCTCTGGGCTTCGGCTGGCGGATATTCAATGTGAAGATCGGCGAGACCGATTACAGCATTGGGGCGATTCCGCTGGGCGGATACATCAAGATGCTGGGCCAGGAGGACTTCTCTCGTCTGGACGAGACGGACGCCCCGCCGGATCCCCGCAGCTATGCCGCCAAGTCCGTGGGCGCGCGCCTGGTGGTGATCTCGGCCGGTGTGGTGATGAACGTCATTCTCGCGTCGGTCCTCTTTGTGGCGATCTGTCTTGTCGGTAAGAAGTTTGTGGCGCCGGTTGTGGGGGGTGTGAGAGAGGGCTTTCCGGCGTCGCAAGCCGTGTTTGTGTTCCCGACGACGCAGCCGGCCGCGGGGACAACTCAGCCGGCTGTGGCAACAACTCAGCCGGCTGCGGGGACAACTAAGCCGGCCGCCGAACCCGGGCTCAAGCCCGGCGACAGGATACTCAGCATCAAAGGCGACGGTTGGGTGCTGAACATGGTCGGCATGCCTGTGACGCGGTTCCTTGACATCTTCATGATCGCGGCTCTGGCCGACAGGGACGATCAGTTCCTGTTCACCATCGAGCGTGAAGTTGACGGGCGAAAACAGATCGGCACTGCGACGCTGGGCGTCAAGCAGCCGCTGGACCGGGGCCTGCTGGCCTTCGGCCTCGCATCGACATACACCACCACCATCGGCACGCCCCCGGACGTCATCGTCGACACGCCCTTCAAGGATGGCGACGTGGTGGTGGCGATCAACGGACAACCGATCCATCACTACTGGGATATCGCGGGGGTCAGCGAAAAACTTGACGGGAGGCCCGTCACGGTCACCGTGCGCAGAAAAAGAGATGAGCAGACCATAGTGGAGCAGACTATGGTCCTGACACCCCAGCTGTTTGACAGTGGCAAGGTGTTCCGGCTGAAGGATGGGCGCGAAATTCGCGGCCGGATACAGAAGCATACGCTGGACAAGGACAAGAAGGAGATCTACGTGGTGGAGGCCGACGACGGCCGCCAGGTCACTATCCGCGTCGAGGATCGGCGCAAGCTGCAGCTGGAGATACTGGGCATGATGCCCGGGCTGCGGGTAGCAACGGTTTCCGAGGGCTCACCGGCGCATGAATCCGATCTCAGGCCCGGGGACATAATCGTGCTCTACGGGGACATTCGCCGCCCGACCTATGAGCAGTTTCGGCGAATCACAGGCAAAGTAGCCGGTCAGGGAACCAGCATAACCGTTCTTCGCGGGCAAGACCATGACGAGTATACCTGTGATATTACTCCCAAGACGGTCAAGAACAAGATGGGCGAGGTCAGGGGGATCGTCGGCGTTGTCCTGGCGCCGGACCTGGCCGAGTGCGTGGTGGCCGACGTTCGCAAGGGGTCGGCGGCGGATGAGGCGGGCATTGTGGCGGGCGCGACCATCACGGCTGTTAACGGCAAAGCGGTGAAATCCTGGCAGGACGTGTACAGGGCGCTGCGGGACGGAGCGGGCAAGAGCCTGTCAATCGACTTTCGCCATGGGAGCCGGGAAGCCACCGCCCGGATCGGCAAGCTGACGCCGGAGATGTTCGACCCGGGGGACTACCAGTTTATCGTGTTTTCGGCGGGTGTGGGCTTCATGCCGATGAGCGTTCGGATCGTCAAGAAGAACCCCCTGGCCGCGATTAAATGGGGCTGCGGAGAAACGGTCAAGATGGTCCTCACGACGTATCTCATGCTGCGGAGTATGATTTCTGGCACCGTCTCTGTGGGGGAGGCAAGCGGTCCGGTGGGCATCGGCAGCGTCGCCATCAAGGCGGCTCGCCAAGGCATGCTCGACTTCGTCTATTTTATCGCGTTCCTCTCCGCGGCCATCGCCGTGTTCAACTTCCTGCCTCTTCCCGTCCTTGACGGCGGGCACGCCGTGCTGCTGATAATCGAGAAAGTCCGGCGCAAACCCTTGTCGCCACGGACGTTAAACATCGTCCAGATGGTCGGTCTGGCGTTGATCCTGTGCATCCTCGCGGCCGTCACCTTCAATGACATCTACAAAATGATTAGGGAGTCCTGGTAACAGAGGGGGTGTTGAAAAAGTCGATAGCCGCGAACCACGCGAACTGCGCGAACAGGAAACCTATAGAAAAAGCCAATAAGAGAATGAAAAACGAACCCCGGCGCGCCGGGGTTGGTCCGCCGCGGCGGATTCGCGAAGTTGGCGGCCATTCAGGGGGTTTTCAACAGCCCCCCAGGCCTGATTTGCCTCATATCCCCAGGTCGTCTTTGGTGAGGAGGGCGTGGAACTCATAGCCGGCAGCCTCCACGTTCTGGCCGGCACCCTGCATTCGGTCCACCGCGAATACCAGGCGGGTGACTTTTGCACCGGCCTCCGTGAGTACCTTTGCGGCTTCCAGGGCGGCCCCGCCCGTCGTGCCCACATCCTCTACCAGCAATACCCGCTTGCCCTCGACGGGCGCGCCTTCTATGAGCTTGCCCGTGGCGTACTGCTTCTTGGCCTTGCGGACAATGGCGAAGGGCTTGCCGCTCGCCATGGATGTTGCGGCAGCCAGAGAAACCGCCCCGAGCTCCGCGCCGGCGATGACATCGCAGTCCTCTGCGAATTTGGCCATCCGGCGGGCAAGGTCGGCCAGGATGTCCGGCTGGGCCTCGAAAAGGTACTTATCCAGGTAGTACTTGCTTCGCTTGCCGCTGCGAAGGACAAAGTCTCCTTCGAGATAGGAGGCGGCCTTTATTCTCTGCGCCAGTTGGGCTTTGTCCATCGGGCGAGTCTCCCTTGAGCCATCTGTTATCACGAATTGCCTCTGGGGTCAACAGTTTCAATCGGAGCTGAAGCCCACGGATTCGAATCCGTGGGTTTTCAGAAAACTGACTTTGCTTCTTGGATTGGGGTCTGGAAGCGACTATTCTTCTTTGTCTTATGGCCGGCAAGAATGAGAAACTGCAGCGGGAATTGGCCTCCTTGCGCGACACGATCGAGAGCATATGGGTCGCGATCGTACTGGCCTTTGTTCTGCGTGCGTTCGTGGTTGAGGCCTTCGTGATACCCACGGGCTCCATGGCCCCGCGTCTGCTGGGCGAGCACTGGGACCTGCAGTGCCCCTCGTGCGGGTATGAATATGCCTTCGGGTGGGGGCAAAAGGGCGAACCCATCCGCGGCAGGGGCGAAACGTTCGGTGGGGCGGAATGTCCTAACTGCGGGCATGAATACCCCGGAACGGAAAAGAAGCACCTTGTGAACACCGGTGACCGGGTGCTGGTAATGAAACTCCTCTACCAGTTTATGGAACCGAAGCGGTGGGACGTTGTGGTCTTTCGCAACCCGCAGAGCAATCACGACAACTATATCAAGCGGCTGATAGGCTTGCCGGGCGAGTCCATTGAGATCGTTCTGGGTGACATCTTTGTCACCAGGACACCCGGGAAGATGGACTCCTGGCGCGTGGGCCGCAAGCCGCCACGCGCCCAGAAGGCAATGTGGCATATCATCTTTGACAATGACTATCGCCCCGGCGACCAGCGAATCGCCGACGACCTCGCACCCAGGTGGCAGGCCGTCACGGGGGCTGACAAATGGAACCTGGGAGCCGCCAGGGGCAGAAGGTTTGTCTTCAGCGGGTCGGCGGAGCCGGCGGAACTGGCCTTTCGGGCGCCCAGAGAGCGATTTCTGCCAAACTACGGCTACAATCCCAACTCCGCCCCCAGCGGGAAGGCGTTGTATTCCGAGGCGGACGTGTGTGGGGATCTGAAGCTTTCAGCCGTATTTGTTCCGAAGGCCGATGACGCGCGGATCAGCCTCATGCTGGCCGGCCGGGACGGGCGATTCAAGGTGCAGATCAACGCGGACGGTTTAGTGACGCTATACCGGCGAACCTCCGCCGCCGGGCACTGGGACCAGTGGGACCGCCGGAACGTTGAGCCACTGAAGGTTGATCGAGGCTACCAGGTGGTCCTGGCCAACGCGGACTTCCGCGTTACGGTGCGCGTCGGCGGCAAGGTTGTCGTGGAGAAAGACTATGACGATCCGTCCGACTACAAGCGTCTCAAGACGCGTCTTGCCGCCTTTGAGGATTATCTCAGGGGCGCCGCTACGACAAGCTCCCAGGGACCTGAGAAACTCTTTCCGACTCCCGAGCTGAAGATTGTGGCTGAGGGCGGGGCGTCCGAGCTGATGCACGTGAAGGTGCACAGGGACGTTTACTACGTCTGCCGGCAGTTGGAGGACATCGATAGCGGCCCGCTGGGCGAGTATGCCAATGACAAGCGCAGCGACATTGAAGCGAAAACCGACGTCTGGGCTGAGAAGTTGCGTGAGGGGGAGCACGGCGGGACGGCTGGACGCGGATGGGGCGTTACGGGCAATCCGATAAAGCTTCACAAGGCCGACCCGGACCTGCATCAGGACCCGGATCTGGACGAGTTCTTTGTCCTTGGCGACAACAGCCCACAGAGCCTTGATGGGCGGATGTGGACAAACGCAGCGCCGACACTGCGCCTGTGGACAAGAGATGGCAAGCGGCAGTACAAGCTGGGCACCGTGCCCCGGTACAATATGATCGGGAAGGCGATTTTCGTGTACTGGCCGTCGGGGTTTCGCCCGCCTTATGCGCCAAGCTTGCCAATTGTTCCTAACGTCGGTAGAATGCGGCTGATACGTTGACGTCCAGACGACCGCCGGTAACTGTTATTGGTGCAAGCGATAGCTGTATAAGTTATACACAATCGCCCATTAACCGCCTTGGTGCCATTTGTGAGGCGACGGGCCTGCCCCGGCTGGCTAATGATGGCCGGACAGACCACTGATGCCAGTCCAGAGCGGCGCGGGAAACAAGGCTAAGTTCTTATTATTACAGTAGTTGGTATCGCCAGGCCCGAAGTGGCGCGCCCGTCCGGCGTCAGGGGCCGGCAGCGCTTGGGGCCTCGCCGTGCCGGTGCCTCGAGTGCTGGGCAGAACCCAACCGGGTTTTTGCACAGCTTATTCACAGGATAATAAAAGCCAAAAAATAGGAATACTCGAAATGGTGCTTCTGGAGGCGAAGGGTCTGGTCAAGCGATATGGCGGACGCGCGGTAGTTGACCACGTGTCGCTGTCAGTCCGGCAGGGCGAGATTGTCGGCCTTCTCGGGCGAAACGGCGCGGGTAAGACCACGGCATTTCGCATGATTATAGGCATGATCCCGCCGAACAACGGGTCGGTCATTTTCGACGGCGTTCCCGTTACGAAGATGCCCATGTATAAGCGGGCCAGGAGGGGAATGGGATACCTTTCACAGGAACCCAGCATCTTTCAGCGTTTGACCGTCCGGGACAACGTGATGGCCATACTTGAGACCATGTCCCTTACCAAGGTTGCCCGCGAGGAACGATGTGAGAACCTGATGGAGCAGTTCGGCTTGGCGCACGTGACGACGCAGTTGGCCAGGACGCTGTCCGGTGGGGAGCGTCGGAAGCTGGAGATCGCCCGGTCGCTGGTGACCAACCCGATTATGATCCTGCTGGATGAGCCGTTTTCCGGGGTTGACCCCATTGCCGTTGAGGATCTGCAGAGGGAAATAGTGGGCCTGAGGAAACGCGGCATCAGCATTCTGCTGACGGACCACAACGTGCGGGAGACCCTCAATGTGACGGACCGCTCTTACATCATCGACAACGGCAAGGTCCTCAGAGAGGGTACGCCCCGCGAACTCATAAACGACGAGCTTGTCCGCAAAACCTACCTCGGAAGCACCTTCCGCGGCGACGAGTTCGACCAGTAGGCTCCGCCTGCCCGGAAGGCGCAATGCTTACTGTTTTTCCTCGCTGAATGGGCTTGCCGGCAGACCCGCGCTGTTGAAGAGGTTCGTGCCCCCCCTCTCGTCCCACCCGAACCTGACCGCGACCGGCGCTGCAACCTTAGCGCTGGATACCACAACTTCGTTACCGTCTATCTTTGCCTCAGCCTTCACGAACTTCTTGTCTTCTCCGGCAATCGCAAAGTTCTTGAGCGGTTCGCCGGCTCCGCTGGCCCCCTTGCCGGACTGAGTGGTCAGACCCCCGCCAACGTGGTCGAAGCTGATACGAATCTTGCCGCCTTCGGCCTTCATCGACTTGTAGAGCGGACCGGAGTAGACCAGGCCCTCACGGCCGTAGGTCTTGGCCAGCGCCCACAGCGACAACCGCTTGCCGATCTTCCGGGGCCTGGTGCTGGTGCGGCTGGATGACGTGCGGGATGTGGTCAGGTCGGTGGTCACGACCATCCCGGTATTCGGCACGGCCAGAGTCGCTCTCTGGGCCTCGCGCATTAGCGCAAGTGGGGGGCCGTATGTGCTCTTCCTGAAAGAAAGTGCCATCTGCACATAGTAGAACGGTAAATCGCTCGGCTCGACATCCCCAATGGCTTGGCCCCTGACCTTCCGCCACCCGGTTATCAGGGCCTTCATCTTATTGTAGTAGATCATGCCGTCTTCTCTGTTGTAATAGCCCTGGTACCAGATCGCCCCCCGCAGGGCGAAGGGCAGAATCGGGTGGATCGTGCCGTTGTAAAGACTTGTCGGCTGCGATGGACTGTGGAATTGGTGGCGGGGCAGCGGGGGCATCACGGGCACGGTCCTGCCTTCTGCCAGGGCCTTTCGGGTATCCTTCAACCAGGCTTCAATCTCCGGCAGGGCCTTTTCCATCGCCTGGTTGTACTTCTTGTTGGCCTCCACGATCCCCAAAAAGATCTTCTGGAGCTTTGGTGCCGCCAGGAAGGCGCTGGGGGGCGTCCATGCCTCTGCCCTCGAGCCGTCGTAGGTGGCGGTGATAAGACCCACCGGCACCTTGAGATTCGTGTGCAGCTCCCGTCCGAAGTAGTATGCCACCGAGGAGAAGTAATAGACATTCTTTGGATCGCAGGGCACCCATGAGCCCACTATGCGGTCCATCGGCAGACCGGAATACCTCCTCTCCAGCCTGCACACGCGTATCTGGGGGAACTTGGCGGCGGCTGACTCCTTCTTGTAATCAGCCATTTGGGCCATGTGAAACTCCATGTAGCCGTCCCCGACGGCGAGCCAGACCTCACCAACGAGGACCTCCTTGAACTGGATCTTGTTCTCGCCGGATATGATGAGGTTGTAAGGCCCGCCGGGCTTCATAGCCGGCAGCTTGACCATCCATTTGCCCTTTGCGTCGGCTGTGGTGCTGGCCCTCCGCACGCCGAGATTGACGGTGATCTCTTCTTCGGCGGCGCTGAAGCCCCAGATGGGAATCGGCATGCCGGTCTGGAGGACCATGTTGTCGGCGAAGATGCCCGGGACCTTGATCTTAGCCGAAGCTTCCCCCGCCGCCAGATACACACACGCCAGCAGGATAGCCACACTTCTTGTGATCGTGCCGCGGTCTGTCGAGTTCATGTGCCGCTCCTTCTGCCCGAATAGCCCACGCGCGCCGCCCGGGGCTTCCCCGGCGCACGCCCTGAGGCCGTCCACATGCAACTTGAACAACAAGATCACGACAATGGACCGGCCGTGCAAGGATAATCTGCCGTGGGCTCCCCGCCGACCTAACACTGGAAGAGCGGGCCTGCGTGTGATATGGTCTCTGCCCGGCCGGGACCAAACCGGTCCCCAGCGCTGCAAGGCAAGGGCTTTGCCCGAAAGGCAGGTGTCAAATGAGAATCAAGAGCATCGGTTTGCTTCTGACGGTAATTGGTTTATCTGCGGGACTCTGCACGGCCCAGGACCGAAAGGAGCAAGCAATGCGGAACGATCTGGTGCTGTGGTACGGGCAGCCGGCAAAGGATTGGCAAAAACAGGCGATTCCCATCGGTAACGGCCGTTTGGGCGGCATGATTTTCGGCGCGGCCGACAAGGAACACATCCAGTTCAACGAGGACAGCCTATGGGCCGGCGACGAAAACGACACGGGGGCGTACCAGGCTTTCGGCGATCTTTATGTCGAACTGTCTCATGCCGACGTGAAGAACTATCGCCGCGAGCTGAATATCAGCAGGGCGGTGCACACCATTACCTACCAGACTGGGGATGTTCGTTTCAAACGAGAGTACTTCAGCAGCTATCCGGCGCAGGTCATGGTCTTGCGTTTCACGGCGGACAAGAAGGCCGCACACACGGGCACGGTCTCGCTGACGGACATGCACAAGGGCAAGGTGGTCGCAGCGGGGTGGGGGATCACGGCCTCGGGATCGCTCGAGGGCTACACCTACAGGGGCAGAGGCAAGAAATACGGCATTGCCCTGGACTACGAAGCGCAGGTGGTCGTGCTGAACGAAGGGGGCTTCGTCAGCGCGGAAGAGGGCAAGATTGTTTTCAAGGACGTGGACAGCCTGACGATCCTTCTGGCGGCCGACACCGATTACCTCAACCAGCGGGACAAAGGCTGGCGGGGTGAACATCCCCACAAACGTATCTCAGCTCAGTTATCAGCCGCTTCGAAGAAACCGTTCGACAAGTTGCTGAAGGAGCACGTTCAGGACTATCAGGGGCTCTTCAACCGGTTCTCGCTGGATGTGGGAAAGACATCCGAGTCGGCATCGAAGCTGCCCACGGACAAGCGTCTGGGCGCTTACAAGCAGGGCGGCCCCGATCCCGATTTTGAGGAGCTTGTTTTCCAGTACGCGCGATATCTGATGATCAGCTCCTCCCGTCCGGGCGCGCTGCCGGCGAACCTGCAGGGGCTCTGGAACCACCGCAACAGCCCGCCGTGGCGCAGCGACTATCACACGGATGTCAACGTGCAGATGAACTACTGGTTTGTGGACGCGGCCAACATCTCGGAGTGCTTCAAGCCGTACGCCGAGTGGCTGTATTCCATACGTGAGGTCCGCCGCGACGAAACCAAGAAGCAATTCAACGCGCGAGGCTGGACGATGCACGCTGAAAACGGCGTCTTCGGGGGCTCGACCTGGAAGTGGGTCAAGCCGACCGCCGCGTGGTGCGCCCAGAACATGTGGGACCATTACGCGTTCACCCAGGACAAGGATTATCTTCGCACCCGCGCCTATCCCATCATGAAGGAGCTGTGCGAGTTCTGGGAGGACGTTCTGAAGAAGCTGCCGGACGGAACGCTGGTATCTCCCAAGGGCTATTCGCCGGAACATGGTCCCGAGGGTGTGGATGGTGTCTCACACGACCAGCAGTTGGTGTGGGATCTTTTCACGAATTACGTTGAGGCCTCGCAGGCCCTGGGCGTGGACAAGGAATATCGTCAGAAGATCGCCGCCATGCGTGACAAGCTCCTGGGGCCGAAGATAGGAAAATGGAAACAGTTACAGGAATGGATGGAGGACATCGACAATCCGAAGGACAAGCATCGGCATCTTTCGCACCTGATTGCGGTACATCCCGGGCGCCAGATATCACCGCTGACCACGCCTAAGTTTTCAGATGCCGCCAAGGTCTCGATGAATGCCCGCGGAGACGGGGCCACCGGCTGGAGCCGGGCATGGAAAATCTGCATCTGGGCTCGCCTTCACGACGGAGACCGCACTTACAGCATCCTGAAACAGATGGTGCAACGCCAGATTATGGAAAACCTGTACGATACACATCCACCTTTCCAGATTGACGGCAACTTTGGGTATGCCGCGGGCATATGCGAAATGCTCGTGCAGTCGCACATGGGTGAGATCCACCTGCTGCCCGCTTTGCCCAAGGCATGGCCGGACGGCCACGTCAAAGGCCTGCGGGCACGCGGCGGATTCGAGCTGGATGTCGAGTGGGCCGGCGGCAAGCTGAAGTCCGCGACAATCCGGTCCAAGGTCGGCGGATCGTGTAAGGTGCGGTTGGGCGGGAAGACGGTCGAAGTGAAAACGCAGGCCGGAAAGGCATGCCGCCTGGACGGTGAGCTTCGCCTGCAATAGAGCATTTCACGATAGAATGCAGCACCGGCTGGCGGGCTCACCGTCAGCCGCCTGTGGGGTTTGTGTACGTGCGTGCAGCCGCTGTCAATACGCGCTGGGGTTGATAAAGCCTCTCAGGAGTGTCATCAGGATTATTCGCAGGTCCAGCAGGAACGACCAGTTCTCTATGTAGTACAAATCGTATTGGATGCGCTTGCGGAGCGAAGTCTGCCCGCGAAGGCCGTGAACCTGGGCCCATCCGGTCAGCCCCGCCTTTACCTGGTGCCGGAGCATGTAACGGGGGATCTGATGTCGGAGTCGTTCGATCATTTCCGGTCGCTCGGGCCTGGGCCCGACCAACGACATGTGCCCCATGAACACGTTGAACAGTTGAGGCAGTTCGTCGAGGCTGGTGCGTCGCAGGATTCTGCCGATCGCGGTAACTCTCGGGTCGTTTGGGGAGGCCCAGACAGGCCCGGTCCCGTCTTCCGCGCCTTGGGCCATCGTGCGGAACTTAATGATCGTGAACACCTGCCCGCCAAGACCGGCCCGGACCTGGCGATAGAGGACCGGCCCCTTGCTGATGAGTTTGATGGCCAGGGCAATCACGATCATGGGCAAGCCCATCACCGCGATTGCAGTCGCCGATGTGGCGATATCGGAGCCCCTCTTGAGCAGACTATTCCACCCGTGTTGCGGGCTGTGCGTCATCGTAATGATGGGGATGTCGTCCAACTGGGTCACGTCGTACTTGAGGAAGTGGAAGGACAGCAGATCGGGCACGACCTGCACGTCGGTGTCCACCGAGGCCAGACGATTGAGGGCCTGGGTGACCAACTCGTGTTGCTCACCGGACAGGGCGACGAAAACGATATCCGTCGGCCTGCGGGAAACGATATCGTCCAGGGCATCGATTGGGCCCGCCATCACGTCCAGGTCCAGAAGGGTGCTGCGCTTCGTCGAATCACTGATGAAATACTGGGGCGTGATACCGGTCCAGATGTTCCGCCTGAGGGTGTGGCAAAGCTTCTGGGCGAGCCGGCCGGTTCCCACAATCGCCGCAGTCCGCTGGTTCCATCCGCGGCGACGGAACCATCGCAGCATCTCTCGTGCGATGATGCGGTTTACAACGGCCAGCGCCACCCAGCTCGCCAGCACCGAGACCATCATCAGCCGTGAGACGCTCACCTGCCGCGTCAAGGCGGTCGCTACGTAAGTCATAAGCCACGCAGCAGTTACGGCCCGGGCTACATCTCCCAGTTCCTGGGTTAGGCTCTTGGTGCGTTTGGGCGCATACAGCCCGAAGCGGCTGAATATCAACAGGACCATGATCATCGAGAAGCCCATCGGGGCTACGAACTCTCCGAAAGGAGGAGTTGCGTGGGGCGTCAGGCCAATGCGTCCGCCGAGGATCCGGAGGCAGTAGCCCAGGCCCCACGAGGCGGCGGCTACGCCCAGGTCGTTGACCTTGAGCATCGTCAATGCGAGCATGTGATGTCGTTTGACCATGGTTCCTCAAGCCCGCGCTCATGCAGCAGCGGGCCGACTATCCGCTTGATTCCTTCGGTGAAGGCCCGGGGGCTGAATCGTCTCGCCCAATCTGCCGCGCGGCGCGGCGCAAAGCAATGCTCGATCTGCTCGAACCGCTGGACCGCCTCCCCGAGCGCTTCGGTCGTCTGCGGCCCGTACAGCAGGCCGGTCGGTCCGTTGGGTTCCGGCCCGTCCACGTCAAGCACTGTTTCCGGTGCGCCACCTCCCCGGTAGCTTATGACCGGCGCGCCACAGGCCATCGCTTCCAGAGGTACGATACCAAAGTCTTCCTCTCCCGGAAAGATCAACGCCCGGCAGCGGCGATAGTGATCCCGGACCACCTCGTCGCTCTGCCAGCCCAGGAAAGAAACATTTTCCGCCGCACTTTTCCTCAGTTGCTTGCCCCGCTGTCCGGAGCCGATTATCACCAGGCGGCGGCCCATCCTGGAAAAGGCCCCGACCGCCTGGTCTACGCGCTTGTAGGGCGCCATGGCGGTTACCATCAGGTAGAAGTCCTCGCGAGGTCCGCCGCCCGGGCTGAACAGGCCGATGTCGACCGGCGGGTGGACCACCTCACTGTGGCGCCCGTACGAGTGTCGAATCCGCTGGGCTACGTTGCGACTGTTGGCGATGAAGCAATCGACGTGGCCCGCGCTCCGTATATCCCAGGCCCGCAGGTAACCACTCAGGGCCCGCAGTCCCAGGCTGGAAAGTCCCATCATTTTGCCGCGGTACTGCTCTGCCTGCGCCCACACATATCGCATGGGGGTGTGGCAGTAGCAAACGTGGAGCGCCTCAGGTGAGCGAATGATGCCCTTGGCAACACAATGGCTGGAGGAGATGATCAGATCGTACCTCTCGAGGTCGAGCGACTCGGCGGCCAGCGGCATCACCGGCAACAGGCAGCGATAGTATCGTTCCACCCACGGCAGGTCGTCCAGGCAGCTCGTGATAATCCGCATGCCCTCGATGGGCCTGTCGCAGATCCCCGGCGTGTGGATCAGCGTAAACAGGTCCGCATCCGGCAGAAGTCTGCACAGGAGGCTCAGGACCTTCTCGCCTCCGCGCATGCCTGTCAGCCAGTCATGTACAAGTGCAACTCGCATCCCAAGCCCTTTGCGAAAGCCCGTCGGATACTGAACGGTCGTGCGCAGGTACCACCCGACGGGACCGTTCAGGAGGGGCCGGTGGCGCCCTTCGTTGCCACACGCACCTTGGCCCGATCGACCCGATACACCCTGATGAGGTTCTCGCTCTCGGCCCCAGGGGCGTCGGGCCCGGCTGTAAAGATTCTTACCTCAACGATCGCGGGCGGCTGCAATAGCTTTACCAGTTCGCGGGCCGGGCCGGGGTCGTTGGCATTGCGCTTCGGGGCGATCGTATTCCTGGCCGTTAGTGCGAGATAACTGGCGGAACGCCCGATGATCTGATTTCGCAGCCGCTTTGCGACAACCCGGCCTCGGTTCGTGGGTACGACCGCTTCGCACGGTGCGTGGCAGTAGTAGATCAGCCACGCGTGGTCGGCCAGGACGAGGCCTTCGGGTCCGGCTTGCTGTCTGGCGTATTCCGCAGCCCTCCGGAAGTGGACCTTGCCTTCGTGAAGGGGTCTGAGAGTGTGCAAGCTTACCATCGCCGCAGCTATCCCTCCGGCCAGGACCACCGAAATGACCGTCCGGCGCAGCGGCAGACGCAGCAGCTTTGCCAGAAGGGCGATTCCTTCAACAATGGCGATCATTGCCGCGCCGGCGAAGGGCGCCAAGCAGGCAGCGGGGAACATCGCGTGGCGCTCCGACAGGTAACCCACGTTGGTGTGCAGCCTGATCAGTACTACTGCGAATATCGCCGTCACGCCAAGCGACATGAAGGCACAGTCGCCCCGCGGCAGCAGCACGATCTGGCCGGGCAGCTTCAGGCGGGCAAACTTCCTGCACGCCCAGACCACCAGGTACAGACATGCCAGGATGCCCACGACAGGATGCATAGCCTCGAACATCTCCGCGGCAAACTCCACGACGGATGAGTCATCGATCCCGCTCCAGGCCAGCATGCCGCCGGCAGCGACAAAGGGCGATCCTCCGGACCGGGGCTGCAAGGCAAATGTCGCCATCGTCTTCTTCTTGCTGAGGCCGCCGATGGCGATCATGTACGGCACGGCGCATGTAGCCGCGGTCGCGGCAGCGCACGCAATGGCGCCCAGCGTCAGGGGCCGGCTCAGCCGCTCACGGAGACAACGTATCAGCCAAAGAACGATCCCCAGGAACACAACGATCAGAGATTCAGGCCGAACCAGATAGCCCAGCCCCCCGCAGAGTCCCGCACCAGCCGCTGCAACCAGCGCCCACCGGCTCTTGTTCCTCAGTAGATTTGCCACCGCGACAGCAAGCACCAGCGCCCACATCTGGAGGCAGACGGCCAGGGCATCGCTTAGAACATCGGCCCCCAGGGCGCTCCACTTTCGACTGACGCCGAACAGCAAGGCCGAGATCCATGCAACCCGCCAGTTAAAGGCCATGCCCGCAAAGCACCAGAGCGCCACGATCGCGCCTGCCGAAGCGACAAGAGAAACGATCTGCCCCGACAGTTCCCAGCCGTCACGGCCATGTGCCAGCCCTGCCGCATCAAGGGCCTCGTGAACGGCCGCCATTGCCGCGGGATACCCCGGCGCATAGAGATAGTCATCCACCACGCCGCCGGGATCGCTCAGCCACTGCTGGGCCATCCGCACGTAGGTTGTTCCATCCCCGGCGATGACTTCGGTGTGGCGGATGAGCCAGATGCGGATCCCGGCGCAAATAAGAATTACCGCGGCCAGTGCGCCAAGACGCGTCGCGACGCGCGCGTTCCTGCAAGGGACTTGGTCCTGGCAAAGGGCGTTTTCCCCAGTCATGGCGGAGAGTATATCCGGCGGCGAGGTTGATGGCAAATCCGAGATGGTCGCGATAGTGTCAACAATTGTGAGTAAGTTCCGCCGGCTTGTCCTGAGTTTCCCTGTCTTGAGCTCGCCGAAAGGACCGAAGGGCCGGTGCCGTCGCGAGGCCCATCGCAGCAACCTGTCACGGCATAGCTGCAAGCGAAGCCGGAAGCAGCCCCAAATCAGGTGGCAACACTAACGCAACTATTCGCAACACCCTGCCGGCCGGGAGCAATGCCGAGACCTCGCCTAAGGCCTTGTAGACACAGCACTTACAGGCCTCCACCTTTTTTCTGCCCCCAAATCGGCAACGAATAGTTGCGGCCAAGTGTTGCCACCCAATCTCCCCGGCCAAGCCCAGCCCGCCGCGGCGGACGCTCGCTGGTCCGGCCGTTTCTTTGGATTTCGCTTGCAGAGAGCGACTTGCGGTGGCGACCAAGAAACCCGGGCCCGCAGGCCGAAAAGACTTGCAGCGAGGGCCCGCAGGCGGCATTATCCAATGACCGGTCTGTCCGCCTCCGAGTGTGACATGACCCCAGGGAACGGGGCGGATCTTACACATGTACTCGAACCGACCGGGGTCGAGCTACGCAGAAAAGGGATGAAGCCATCCCCAAACGCCAAATCATTGTCAGCATGTTGCTTGTCTTTGCCGCAGTTGGACTCTGCCGGAGTGATGAGTCGAAGCGTATCGACCCCAAGCCGCCGGTCCTCAAGAAGGTCCGCTGGCAGTATCTCGACAAGCGGTACAAGGACGTGTACATCGACGGCAGCGGCAGGGCGTGGTTCCTGATCAGAACCTTTCCCAGTTCTCGTGGCGGAAAGCGACCCTCGATGTTCCTGACGTGCCCGGAACTGCCGGAAGATTACATCGAGATGTCGGGCTATAATCGCCCCATCGGCTTCGACAGCCAGGATCGGTTCTGGGAAGTCGGCAAGTACGGCCTGTGCTGCACGAACGTACGGACGGGCAAGTTCAAGCAGCGTAAGGCCGCACCCGGCGTCGATCTGTCGCCTTGGCGGAACGAAGACGGTACGTCGAGGAAGCTATCTTTCACTCCAAGGATGCTGGAGCACTCCTCGGGGCGGCTGTACTTCGCCGATTCGCTCGGCATTCACGTGCTGGAGGGCGACCGCTGGAACTATGAGCTCCTGATGGTGCCGCGCAAGGGATGGAGCGCGAAGCTGGCCGAGGGGCCCGATGGCATGGTGTTCGCTTGGTTCCAGCACGTGCAAACGGTCTTTGCCCACGATGGCAAATCCTGGAAGGAATTCCACGCCAAGGATCATCCGGAGTTGGACCAGCCTGAAACCATCGTGCCCGAAGCGAACGGATGGGTGCGGGTCTCCCGCTATTATGGCGCGACCACGCGGGTCAAGCTGTACGATGCCACCGCGGTTAAGAAGGCGGTGGGCGCCGCGACCGTCTCCCCGTCGGCCGGACGTTACGATCGGGACTTCCTGGCCAGGTCGGGTCAGGAGCTTTCCCTTTTCGCCTACTGGGTGGGACGTGACAGGCACGGCCGGGAGTACTTTCTCACTCGCAGCCATCTCGATAGCGACCGTTACAGCCGAGTCGCGGTGATGGATGCTCGCTATCGGGCAACGGAGCCGAACCTCAAGTACCAGACCTTTTCGATGCATCGGTCGATCGGCCGCCGCGCATTGGCGGTGGATTCGCAGGGAGGAATCTGGGCGCGACTTGCGATCGATGAGCATCCCTTTCTGAGCCGATACGCCGGCGGCAAGTGGACGCACTATCCCGACCCGGCCCCCGTACCGGCAAGCCAGGTCAAGGGGAAGCTGGCGTTATACGGGGAGACTTGGGTTATTCAGCCTCCGTCGGCCGGGGCCAAGTGGAAACCGGACAGGACGAAGGATTATCGGGGCGTGCCTCCGATGGCCAATGCGGCCCTGCTTCAGTCGCTCAAGAATGGCTGCATGATCGCCGGCGAGTGGTATCAACCGCGAGTGTTTCTCTTCGACGCTCAACGGTGGCACGTTTATGAATCGTTCAAGGCCCTGGTGGAGGCTCGGTATGACTGGCTGAAGGCGAACCTGGACAATCGCGGCATGATATGGAAGGGGCGGAGGTGCCTGGGGGTCGATGCCGGCGGGCGAGTCTGGCTCGGCTCGCCGGGTGGGTATGGGTACAGTGGAGTTTATGATGGGGTGAAATGGCAGGACCTACCCAAAGCCCCCCCAGATTTACCCCAAGGTCCCTTCGAATTCAACGCGTCCGGGAGTCGATGCCTCCGCGGCGATTCTCTTCTGGATACCTCCCTCTGGCCGCCCAAGGAATTAGCCTCCACAAAACTCCCGTTTCCTTCCCCGCGTCATCATCTGCCGCGTGGGCGTTTGCGGATTGACAAGAAAGGACAGTTCGTGATGATGGATCCGTTTGCGGCCGAATCCCACAAGGTCCACGCATCCGGCAAGTATTACGGGTTTGTTAATTGGATCGCGACAATGAAGGCAGGAGGGGCGTGGTGGATCGGGTCCAGCGGGTGGAGCGGCGAGACGCTTTTCCACGACCTCAAGGCTGTCTGGCCCGACGGCCGGCGGGCCGCCTATCGGCACCGGCTCCCAATGCAGCGACATGTGGCCCACCAGGCCCCTCGGGCCCCAAGGCGGGGGGGCAACGTGTACTGGGTCGCCGCGGTCGATGGATTGCTTCGCCTGCGCCTCACGGGCAAGGGCGGAAAGTCTCGTCTCGTCCTGGACAAACTGTACCCGCGGATTATGCCGCAGGGCGCCGTCACGTGGATGGCTGTCGGGACCGACGGGGCGCTGTGGATGGCTACATATCATGGGCGGTCCGGATTGTACCGGATCGAAATCCCCCCGCTGGATAAGCAAAAAGGATTGAAGGAGTCACCGGCAAGAAGCGGAAGAAGCGGGAGGTCGGAAATGGGGACAGGCACCTCCGGCCCTCCGGGCCTGCGGAGCCAGTCCCCATTTTCGTCAACCTGCCTGTCGGCAGGGACCCCCGCTCACTACGTCCACAGCACAGCACAAAGTTACAACCAATTACTTACACGACCAGGACCCAAAAGCGAGTAGCCTACAGGCATTTCCAAGGTTAAGATGGAAGGGATATGAGCGAAACGACAACGGATTCCTGGATGGCGGGAATGGACAAGGCCCTGCGGGCAAAGCTCGACGCCTGCGGCCATCGATGAGGCAATTGATAAGGAAATCGGCTAGAATATGAAGCGACCAAGGGGTGGAATCCCCTTATTTTATATTTTAAGGGCTGACCCCAGATTATCCCCCAGATTATCCCTGGGAGGAACGCTAATGTATAAGAGACACTGTGGACAACCGCTCGGGAAATTGTGCGTCGTGGTCTGTGTTGTTTTGGCGGCTTTGTGGATTTGGCCGTGGGCAATCGTCGCGGACACGCCCGGCGGCTCCGATTCGAGTGTGCCGACAACCCAGCCAGCTTCCAGCAGTCCGGCAAAGCCGCGCGTTCTGCCGCCGATTCCACCGGATGTCAAGTTACCTCCCCTCCCAAAGGGGATCCCTCCTGATGTTCAGTTGGTGGCTGTGCCGGATGTCAAACTGAAGATGAATCTGGAGCGTCTTGTCCGCTGGCCCAGCCAGGAGTTCATCAAGTCACACTTGGCGACCAAGGACAGGAGCGCCAAGTTCCCACCCAAACGCTTTAAGTCCGCGGGGGCTATGTCCCCAAGAGATGCCGTTAGAGGGGGGAGCACCTATATTCGTCTCCTTCTCAAGCAAGAGTGGCAACCGCGGCGGCTGATCGGGGCGATGCTCCCGCTGATGAATGAAGGATCTCCACAGTTCTCGACAGTCTGGGCCCGGTATGAGATCGAAGGGCATGCCGTCCAGGTGTCCCAAATGCGATGGGTTATGTGCGTCGTGATCAAACCCGACTGGGAGAAAAAGACGGCAGAAAAGGACAAACCGTCGAACACGCCCGAGCGGGCAACATTCATCAAAGCCGTCGCGGAGAAGTTCTTCCGAGAAGGCAAGGAGTTGGCACGCCTCCCATTGAAAGCTAACCAGACGCTGTCCGGGAAGCCAACCAGCGCGGCAACCACCGTCCCGGCGGGGGCTCGCCACACGTTCTTTGAGATCGACGTCGATGAGATGGTCAAGAAGAAGATAACTTTCAAGAATACGCGCCTATGGATGGAGCTTGTTGCGCTGTCCACGGACGGACGCACCCTCTGTGTGTGGCTCGCAAAGCGCGGCCCGTTGGGTGGACAGCTTGTAATTACCAGCAAACATCCCTGGTTCTAGCGTGCGTATGAAAGGAGATAGCACGGATGTCCACGCATTGGCGCAGCTCACTTTGGGCGATTTGCCTGCTCATAACCTGTCTCTCCCCTGATGCACTGGCCGCCGATTCGATTGATGCGGCGAGACCGGAACTCGTTAAGGGACTGAAACGATTTCATGTCGTGTACAGAGCCCCCAGCCCGAAACACGTGCGGATGATTGCGGCTCAGCTTGCGAAGGTCCTGGACGAGCAGATGGCGAAGGATGAAGCGGCGCGTGACGTGTTGGCCTACTACGCGGCTGAATGTGCCTACGCCATGGGGGATATTGAGAAAGCCCGGAAGCTTGCCAAGCCGATTGCCTCCGATTTGAAGAATGTCAACGTGGCGGAGGCCATTCGTCTCATTGCGAGGATAAAGAAGGAGATCGCAAACAAGGTGGCGGGGGAGCTGGAGGACGATGATATCAATATCAACATCGGCGAAGAGCTGCGGGCCATCCAGACGTGGTATTTCAAGAGTATTGCCGTGTGTTATCCATGTGGTTCCGTTGCTGACAGGTTGCTTTTCCACACGGAATCTTACAAGCCGTCCTTGTTCCCCACCTGCGACATCGCGAAAACGTGCAAAATCGGACGCTTGTACGTCCAAATTGGTCTCCATGGACAGGCCGTCAAGGCATACGGACGAACGATTGGCTTTTTAGAGGATTCTGAGTGGGTTTCCCCGATGGCTGCGGACATTTGGGGGCGAATTGGGGACTGCCACATGTCCATGGGGCATTGGAAATTAGCCCTTGCCTATTACTACAAGGCAATAGCTTCTGGAGGACCTGTAAAAGATTTATCGCAAAAAGTACGGAAGGCGGCTGACGCGATTAACCGCAAAATGCCCGCGCCGAAGAGCAGTCCGAATCCCGATGCCGCAACTCTCGAAAGGATTGCGAGATTATACAGCGATACGCAGTTGTTCGATGATGCGATAGACGCCACATTGTCTGCGAGGCGCCTGTCAGGAATCTCCGATTCCAATTCAAAGCTGCTGGCTCATATCTATACCGCCAAGGCGAACGCTTTGAAATCTATGATCGCCGAATACGGGAAGGGGAAAAACTTCAGAGGTACAATGTCGTCAAAGAAAAGCGTCGCCACCGCGCTCAGAAAGGCGCAAGACGAGCTGTCACGCAGTCGTGAGAAGATGCCACGCGGAGATGCGCCCGGGTCGGACTGAAAGGTTGTTTACAAGGATAAACGAAAGATTCTTGGCAAGCCTTTTTTGGATGTTTGTGGGGTAACTTTGTTTGGCACGATGTTAGACGAGGTATACGTTGCATCGTGCCTTCTTGGCGTCAGCTTGTCCCCATGCGCTGGACAGAACCCGGCCTGGGATAAGGTGGGGAGTTCCGGGGGGATTTGGGGGATTGGGGGGGGGATTTGGG
>SDBS01001937.1_pt1 | contig 20846 bp, 18 predicted proteins | sample 2277091 | NCBI WGS metagenome assembly SDBS01 (sample SAMN10404972, study PRJNA504765) | marine sediment metagenome | isolation source: marine sediment core GS10_PC15, 163 cmbsf | place: Arctic Ocean: Southern Knipovich Ridge | collected 2010 | reverse complement strand
CGAACAAACACTCTCTGCGTGTGGACGAGCTGGGGGAGTTCGCGGATGAGTGCAGGTTCCTCACGCGGTGGGAATCGAACTCGCGCTACCGCCGACGATGCCTCCTCGACCCCTTCCGCACCGGCGCGTCATTCGGGTCTCGTGATTCGCGTCTATGGGAACCGTCGCGCCACCATGCCCGGAGTCATGCCAGTGCTCTGGATCGTCCAGCGAGTGTCCTGAGACTACCTAACACCCGGAGATTGTAGCGGCATCACGGCGCATTCTTAGTCGGATTCGACGGCCGGTGTGCGTCGGAGTATTTAGCGAACCGTTCGTCTGTCACTCGTCGGCTCGCGCCCGCCGTCGCCCCTCGCCATCTGCGGTCGGAGCTGGTCTGCGCATTATCGCGCGAAACTGCAGCGGAGTAATGCCCGTATTCAGTCGGAACTGTCTGGTGAAGGCGCTTTGATCGTAGTATCCACACTCGAGGGCGATACTGACGATGGGTTTGTCGGTCTCGGTCAGCATTCGAGCTGCGGCCTCGAAGCGCGTTCTTGTTATGTACTGCCCGGGCGTCAACTGGAAGATCACCCTCATCCGCTGCTCGTACTGGAAGACCGATAGGTCCGCCATAGTCGCGAGTTCCTCCACCCTCAAAGGAAGATGGTAGTTCTGATGAAGGTATTCGACACTCTCTGCGAATCGGTCCAGATTGCTTGAGTACGGTTTTCCGATCGGAACGTCCTTGGATATCCCGACCAGGCCCGCCAATTCCCCGTTTGGTTCGTAGAGCGGAACTTTGTTGGTTACGCACCAGCCGGATTCACCATTCAGATAGAGTTGGTGCTCGAGCTTGTTGATGATCTTCTGCCCAGTCTGTATGACATACAGGTCCTGCTCCAGATAGCTCTGCCCGAGGGGCGCTGGGTAGAGGTCGGCGGAGGTGCGGCCAAGGAGGTCGCGCTTGCTCGTCAGGTTGAGCCGCTCGACCATGGTCTGGTTGACCATGACATATCGGCCGAGGGCGTCCTTGACGAAAAAGACGATATCGTAGGTGACGTCGAACAGCTCTTCGAGAGCGCTCGCGTAGTCATGCACGAGCATATCTGGCCTCTTCTTCCTATACATCCGTCACTTCCATCATAACCCTGGTTTCCCCTCCGTTCTCACGCCGGCGGATGCACGAATCTGCGCATACCCGTGCCGAAATTGTGCCGAAATCACAGTTTAGGCCACTGAACCGTCCTATATCGCTCGGCGGGGGCCGGCTATATTGATGATGGCATGCTGTCCCGCGTCTGGGCTCGGCCTGGTTTCGAGCATTGGGCGCCGCGCTGTCGCCGGCGCCGTGGCCCGGCAGATCACCGGGATGGCGGGCAAGTTCATCGCTGGCTGTGCAAGAAGAATCTTGCCTTCACGGCAGACATTATCGGAGAAGTGACCGTAGGCCAGGCCGCAATGAGCAAGGAATGGAAGATCGATTGGTTGGCTGCGCGCTGGTGTCAGTAGACGAGCACCTTGCATATCAGAGCTCTAAGGCGGAGATCGCGACGCTTCGCGACAGTGCCGTGAAGACGCTCGCGTGCCATAGCGCGCTTCCGTCAGAGGCGATGGAAAGGAGTCCAGCGTGCGGATTGGCGTGCCACGCGAGCTGAAGGTCTGCGAATACCGTGTTGCAGCGACGCCGGCAGTTGTGCATGCGCTGGTTGCCGCGGGCCATGAAGTCTACGTCGAGCGGGAGGCAGGGCTCGGCAGCGGCATTCTTGACTCCCAGTTCTCTGAGGCAGGAGCAATCTTGCTTGATACGCATGAGGAAGTGTTTCGGACGGCAGCATTGATCGTGAAGGTCAAGGAACCGCTGCCGAACGAGTACGCCCTCATTCGACCGGAGCAGATCATCTTCACCTACTTCCATTTTGCCGCGTCTCGCCAGTTGACGGAAGCGATGATTGGAGCTGGTGCAACCTGCATTGCGTATGAAACCGTCACCGACGCTCAAGGGCGGCTGCCTCTGCTCATCCCCATGAGTGAGATCGCCGGACGAATGGCGGTGCAGGAGGGGGCGAAGTGCCTGGAAAGCCCGACGATGGGACGCGGGATACTCCTCGGCGGGGTCCCCGGAGTCGAGCGCGGGCACGTGACCGTGCTCGGGGGAGGCGTGGTAGGGAGCTGTGCGGCCCGTGTTGCCGCAGGCCTGGGGGCGAATGTGACGCTGCTCGACATCGATCTGCATCGCCTGCGCTATCTCGCCGAGGTGATGCCGAGTAATGTCACCCTGCTTTTCTCAAGTTCCTACGCGATAGAAGGGGAGATTGCCCGGGCAGACCTGCTGATCGGCGGAGTCCTGATGCCGGGAGCGCGAACGCCGCGGCTCGTCACTTGCGAAATGCTGGCTCTTATGAAACCCGGGGCCGTCGTGGTGGACGTATCGGTGGATCAGGGCGGCTGCATGGAGACGACCCGCCCGACGACCCATTCGGATCCGACCTACATCGTCGATGGGGTCGTACACTACTGCGTCGCGAACATGCCAGGAGCAGTCGGTCGCACCAGCACCTACGCCCTGACGAACGCGACACTTCCGTACATTCTTGAGCTAGCCGCTAAGGGACTGGGAGGAATTGCTCAGGGGAAGGCAGGCGACCTTCTGTCAGGGCTAAACATCGTGCGTGGGAAGGTGACTCACCGCGGCGTCGCGGAGACCTTTGGGTTGACCTACTGCGATCCGCGGGCTATTCAGCCAACATGATCTGGTGCAATGCCCGGATCAGAGAGGCGACGACAATCCGGGGCGCGTGTGGACTAACGCGGCCGCTCCGCGCGCCGCTGAACACTGAGAGAAGCCTGGGCGAGGGGTAGGTGCGGGCTGGCGACCCCAAGGGATATCTGAGAGGAGCCGCTGTGATACGAGTTATTCAGTGTGGACTGGGAGCCATGGGAAGCCTCATGGCGTCGATCGTGTTGGACAAGGCGGAGATGGAACTCGTGGGTGCGGTCGCTCGCCGGGCGGATGTCGCCGGAACCGATCTGGCCGACTACCTGAGCGATGAGCGGGCACGGGGGATCGCCATATGCCCTGACATCTCATCGGCAGCCGCAGCCGCCAATGCCGACGTCGTCCTGCTCGCCAGAGGCTCCTTCCTGTCGGAAGAGCTGCCCTCGATCGAGGAGGCCTTCTCCAGCGGCCTCAACGTCGTCTCAATTGCCGAGGAGATGGCCTTCCCCGCAACGGTGGATGCGGATGCGTCGGCGCGCCTTGACGAGTTGGCGTGCCGGCACGGTGTCAGCGTCGTGGGCACGGGGATCAACCCGGGCTTCATCCTTGATGTTCTCATCATCTGTCTGACCGGCATCTCCCGCCGTGTGGATAGCATCTATGCCGAGCGCGTGAACGATCTCTCCCCCTACGGGCCCACCGTGATGCGGACCCAGGGAATCGGCCTTACACCCGATGAGTTCGCGCGGGAGTTGAAGACGGGCAGCGTGGTCGGTCACATCGGTTTCCAGCAGTCCATCGCGATGGTTGCCGAGGCGCTGGGCATGGAACTCGACGAGATCCGCGAGGAGCGCCAGCCGATCATCGCCTCGAACGAGCGCAAAGGTCGCTCGATCACCATCGCCCCGGGGCTGGTCGCCGGGTGCCGTCACACCGCAATCGCCTCCTGGCGGGGCGAGAAGCGGATCGAGTTGGTGCATCCGCAGCAGGTCCAGCCGGAAATTGAGGGCGTGCGGACGAGCGATCACATCATCATCCGCGGCGAGCCCAACATGGATCTGCGCGTCGAGCCGGAGATCCCGGGCGGCATCGGCACCGCCGCCATCGCGGTGAACGTCGCGCCCTTCGTGGTGGCGGCATCGCCCGGGCTCAAGTCGATGGCCGACCTGCCGGTGCCGCGGATGGCGGCAATCAAGAAGGCGTGAGGACGAGTCATGACACCGAATGCCCAGATCGGCGATTGGGTCGAGATTTCCCAGATCGTGCTCCAGCCGAATGAGCGGGCCCCCGGCCTCCCGCCAGACACGGCCGTGCTGCCGCACACGCTACGGACATCTGGAGTGGCGCAAGAGGCGGGAGAGATCGGCATGACGATCTCCATTCGCACCCTCGCCGGCCGGCTTATCTCAGGAGAGCTTGTCGAGATCAACCCGTCCTACCGGCATGATTTCGGCCGCTGCGTGCCGGAGCTCCTGCAGACCCGCCTCCGCCTGCAAGCGATGATGCGAGGGGACGGTCTCTGATGAGCTACGCGAGCGTTCTCGCCTGCAAAGAGGAGATTCTGAGGAAGTCGACCGGCATCGACTACGCGCAGTTTCGGCTGGGGACGATCGCTTTCGACTACGAGCTCCTGATGAACAGCATCGGGTATTCGATCGACGATGTCCGGGCGATCCAGCGGCAGAGCCACGTCGGCGATACGCCGCTGATGGAGATGTCAAATCTGACGAGCCTCGTGCGCAAGATCGCCCCCCCGGGGAAGGGGGCGCGCATCTTCCTCAAGGATGAGGCGGCGAATCCCTCCGGCAGCTTCAAAGACCGCCGGGCGTCGCTCTCGATTCACGAGGCGAAGCGCAAGGGCTATGCGGGCGTGGCCGCCGCCACCAGCGGCAACTACGGCGCGGCGGTGGCCTCTCAGGCGGCCCAAGCGAACCTACGATGTATCATCGTGCAGGAGATGTACAACAGCCGGGGCGTCGGTCAGCCAGAGATCGTGGAGAAGGCCCGCAAGTGCGAGTCGCTGGGAGCGGAGGTGCTCAGGCTATCGGTCGGGCCGGAGCTCTTCTACTACCTGCTGCGGGTGCTGGATGAGACCGGCTACTTCAACGCCTCCCTCTACAGCCCGTTCTCCATTGCGGGCATCGAGACGCTGGGATATGAGATAGCCGAGCAGATGCGCGCTCAGCATGGCTGCGAGCCCACCGCCGTCGTCGTGACCCATGCCGGAGGGGGCAACGTGACGGGAACGGCGCGGGGGCTGCGGAAGGCCGGATGCGCCGATACGAGCATCATCGCGGCGAGCATCACCATCCGCGGGCTGCACATGGCAAGCGATACGGACTTCAATCGCAAGTCGTGCACGACCGGGCACACCGGTTTCGGCATCCCCTTCGCAACCTGGCCGGACCGCGCCGACGTGCCCTTCAACGCGGCCCGCTCGCTCCGGTACATGGACCGGTACGTGACCGTGACCCAGGGCGAGGTCTTCTTCGTGACGGAGGCGCTGGCATGTCTCGAGGGAATGGAGCGGGGGCCGGCGGGCAATACCTCACTGGCGGCGGCGCTTCCCATCGCCGCGCAGATGGACGAAAGCGACACGATCGTTGTGCAGGAGACCGAGTACACGGGGGCCGGCAAGCACCATTCGAGTCAGCTCACGTTCGCTCGAGAGAACGGCATCGAGGTGCTCATCGGAGATCCGCGGGAGGACTTGCCGGGACAGCGCATTGTCATTCCGGAGCACGTGGAGCAGCTCCACGTGGAAGAGGTCGACCTGGGCCGGCTTCGGCGGTCCTATCTGCGCAACGTGGCGGAGCGGTTCGGAACAGAGCTCGGCCAGTCGGACCTCGATTTCATCGCCGCCGATGTTCGCTGTGACCCGGCGGAGGTGGCCCAGATGCTGGCGGAAGAGGCGGCCCGGCGAAGTAAGGAGAGCAGCGCATGAAAGAGGCCAGCGACGCCGCGGGCCGGCTTGGCGAACTGAGGAAGCTATCTGACGAGGAGCTGCATCGGCGTTTCTGGCAGCTCGCAGATGAGATCGTTGCACCGATGGTGGAGCTGGCCAAGACCCATACTTCGCCGTCGATCGAGCGATCGGTGCTGCTGCGCGGCGGGCTCACATCCGACGAGGCCCAACAGATCGTCAGCGTCGCGCTTGACCGCAGGCTCCTGGGGCTCGGGGCCGCGAACCTCGTACTGCGGCTCTCTCGAAAGCGCGGTGTTTCCTTCGCCGAGGCGGGGAAGATGCTCGCCACCGGGCAAGGATGGGAGGACGTCCCAGGTGACGCTTAGGCCGTCGGACAAGCTCGACATAAGACAGCTCTTGCAGGGGCTCGAATCATATCGGCCGCGCCGATACGGTTGGGCATGGCGCAAGCCAGGTGCCACCAAGACGGGGCCGTTTACCTACTCCCAGTGCTCGGAGCCGCTCGCGCAATCCATCGGCCTGTCCCTCGCCGATGCCTTCGGCGGGATCGATCCCCAGCCCGACTGCACCATCACGACGGAGATCGCCTCCGGTCGCTTCGAGGACGACATCCGCCGCATGCGCATGGCCGCCTGGCATGGCGCCGATCACATGATGGTGATTCGAACGCTGGGGCAGAGCCACTTCGACGGCCTCATCGAGGGGACGCCCGAGGGAATAGGGGGCGTTCCGATCACGCGCAAGCAGGTGAGGGCGACGCGGAAGGCGCTCGACCTGATCGAGGACGAAGTGGGCCGACCCATCAACCTCCACTCCTACGTCAGCGGAGTGGCCGGTCCCGAGATGGCGGTGATGTTCGCCGAGGAGGGTATGAACGGCGCCCACCAGGACCCGCAGTACAACGTTCTCTACCGCAATATCAACATGCTCCGTTCCTTCGTCGACGCGGCGGAGGCGAAGCAGATCATGGCGCGGGCGCAGATGCTCCAGATCGACGGGGCGCATAACGCCAATGCCACCGCTCGCGAGGCCTGGAAGGTCATGCCGGAGCTGCTGGTCCAGCACGCCATCAACTGCCGATTCTCCGAGCGCGTCGGCATGCCCAGAGAGAGCATCGCCCTCTCTACCGTTCCCCCCACCTCGCCCCCGGCGCCGAAGATGCGACTGGACCTCCCCTACGCGCTGGCGGTGCGCGAGCTCTTCCGGGGCTTCCGTTTCCGGGCGCAGATGAACACTCGCTACGCCACCGCCGACGAGGACGAGACGAACGCCCTTCACTTCCTCGATATGCTCGTGTCGCGGCTGACCAGTGTCGACATCCAGAGCACTATCACCAGCGACGAAGGGCGCAATGTGCCGTGGCACTACAACAGCGTCAAGGCGGTGGACCTGGCCAAGGAAGTGATGGTAGGGCTCGATGGCATTGGCGAGCTTGTCTCCATCAACCAGAGCGGACCGCTGCGAGACAGCGTGCGTGAGATCAAGGAGCGCGCGGTGCTCTTTCTGGAGGAGATCGTCAAGGCGGGCGGCTACTTCGCTGCCGTGGCGCAGGGGTTCTTCGTCGACAGCGGGCAGTTCCCGGAGCGAACCGGCGACGGCATCCGCCGTGATCCCCAGGGCGGTGTGGGCGCGGGTACGGTCGTTCGCCGGGATGCCGCCTATTGCGCCCCCGTCTGCTCGCATTTCGGCAACAACGCGCTCCCGGCCGGTGGCGACAGGCCCTGCGATCTGATCGGTGGATGCACCCTCTGCGACGGGGAGAAGATCGCCTACGTCGACGAGCTCGACCAGGAAGACAATGTCGCCCGCCGGCTGGAGGCGAGCGAGCGAAAGGGAGACGACATCTTCCCCGAAGTGGAATGGAGCAAGGACGGCTGGCTGACGTTGACAGCCTTCTTCTGCGAGCCGCTCGAGGTCGCCTGCGGCGCGGCCCTTGCGCTCGCAGAGAGGATGGGATTGGCCGGAGCTGAGGTCACCCACACGTCGGTGATGCATCCGGCCGAGGGGACGTTGGTCGAGATCAGAGGGCAGGTCATGGCGGGGATTCCTCGTGCCGGGCTCAGGCTCCGCCAGAAGCCGAAGCGGCTGGGCGCCGAGGAGATCGAGGAGTTCGTGAGGCCGCGCGGCATCAAGGTGTTGGCGGGCACGCTCGGCAGCGACGAGCACTCGGCCGGGCTGCGCGAGGTGATCGACATCAAGCACGGGGGCATCGAGAAGTTCGGCTTCAACTGCCTCAACCTGGGCACCTCCATCCCCCCGGGGAAGCTCATCGACGCGGCCATCGAATCCGGGGCGGACGTGATCCTGGCCAGCACCATCATCAGTCACAGTGACGTCCATCGGACCAGCCTGACCCGACTGCATGAGCTTGCCGTCGAGAAGGGCGTACGGGATCGGTTCATCGTGATCGGCGGCGGGCCCCAGGTCACCAACGAGTTGGCGATGGAATGCCACCTGGATGCGGGCTTCGGGCGGGGCACGAAGGGCATCGACGTCGCGAGCTGCATCGTCGAGCGCCTGCGCGAGCGTCAGGCGTGACCGCGGATATCCTCACAATCGAGGTCGGCAGCACCATCACCAAAGTCATCGCCTTCACGGGCGACGAGATCGTTGGCCGCGCCGACGCCCTGACCACCCCGGACGACGTCTTCGAGGGCGTCTCAGAGGCGCTCGCCTGCCTTCGCGCCACCTGCGGGATCGGGGCCAATGACGCCGGCGAGATCTTCGCCTCCAGCAGCGCCGCCGGCGGCCTCCGGATGACGGTCCACGGACTGACCTGGGACCTGACTGCAGAGGCGGCGAAGGAGGCCGCGCTGGGGGCCGGCGCCAACGCAAAACTCATCACGGCAGGCGTCATCTCCGAGCGCGACCGGCGCAAGATCGAGACGATCAGCCCCAACCTGATCATGCTCGCCGGGGGCGTCGAGCACGGCGCCGAGGAGACGGTGATGGAGAACGCCAGGATCCTCGCCGGGATGGATCGGGTGGACTGCCCGGTGGTGTTTGCCGGAAATGTCGCGCTCCAGGAGGATGTGCAGGAGGTGTTTCGCGCCACGGGAAGAGACGTCTACCTTGCTGAGAACGTCTACCCTCGTTATGACGAATTGAACGTGGCCCCGGTGCGGGCCGTCATCCAGGGCGTGTTCGCCCGCAACCTGATGATCGCGCCGGGGATGGATGGGTTGCGCGAGCTCTCCAAGGGAAGCTTGATGCCAGTCCCGGCAGCCTGTCTCAAGGCAGCCGAGCTCCTTGCGGATGCAGGAGGGGATTGCGTGGTGGTCGACGTGGGCGGCGCCACCACCGACGTGCATTCCGTGATTGACAGCATATCGCTTGACAATGTCGACCCCCAGATCCGCTCGCGGAGAACAGTCGAAGGAGATCTTGGCGTCTATGTCAGCGCCTCGTCCGTGTGGCGTCTGATGGGGCGAGACGGCGCCCCGACGCCGCTGGCGGCGATTGCTCGGACCGATGGGGAGAAAGCGCTCTCGCACGAGCTCGCCGAGAAGGCGGCCGAGGTGGCCCTCGTCAGGCATGCGGGCCGGTTCGTCCATGGTGCCTTCATGCCCAACGGGCATATCCCCGTTCGGGGGCGTGACCTGAGGCAGGTCGGGCTCGTCGTTGGGACCGGAGGCGGCCTGGCGCGGCTGGAGGGTGGCCTCCAGCATCTGCAGAGCGCGCTGGTGAATCACCGTCGAGGTTGTCTTCTGCCCAAGCCCGATGTGGAAATCAAGATCGACCGCGACTATGTCATGTCGGCCTGCGGATCCTTTGCCGAACGTCACGCGGCGCTTGCCAGAAAGGTGATCCTCCGAAGCATCGGAGGCTGGGCGGCGGGGAAAGGTTGGTGACCTAGCTATGCAGACCACCCAGTACCCCCGACTCCAGATTGACCTGAACCGGATAGAGGAGAATAGCCGGGCGGTGGCGGAGCTGTGCGGGCGGTATGGCATCGACCTCGCCGGTGTCACCAAGGCGGTGTGCGGCCTGCCAAAGGCAGCCCGGGCCATGCTGCGCGGCGGAGCGAGGCAAATCGGGGAGTCCCGGCTGCAGAATATCCGGCGACTGAGAGCGGATGGGATACGCGCCGAGGTGCTGTTGCTGCGTATCCCGATGCTGAGCGAGGTCGAAGAGGCCGTCGAGCTGGCAGACGTCAGCCTTAATTCCGAGCTGTCCGTGGTCGGCGCGCTCTCTCGTGCCGCGCTTTCCAGGGGAAAGCGGCACCGCGTCATCATGATGGTCGATCTCGGCGATCTGCGAGAGGGTGTCCTCCCCAGAGATGCCGTCGAGTTCGCCCGCAGCATCGCCGCGCTCGAGGGAGTCGAGCTACACGGCATCGGCACCAACCTGGCTTGCTTCGGAGGGGTGCAGCCGACGGTGGGGCACATGGAGATCCTCGTTCGGATCGCCGAAGATATCAGACGCCAACTCTCCATCCCGCTGCCCGTAGTCTCTGGGGGCAGCTCGGCCAATCTGCGGATCTTGGCGGCCGGGGAGATGCCCCGGGGGATCAACCATCTTCGTGTAGGCGAGGCGATCTTGCTGGGGGCCCGACAGTGGATGGGCTTGCCGGAAAGCCTGACCTCACAGCTCTGTACCGACGCCTTCCTGCTCCACGCGGAGATCGTAGATCTCAAGGTCAAACCCTCCATGCCAGGTGGGCAGACAACCGTGGATGCGTTCGGCTACGCGCCCGCGTTCGAGGACAGGGGGGAGATCAGACGGGCCATCCTTGGGATCGGGAGGCAGGACGTGTCTCCGGACTGGCTGGAGCCGGCGGATCCGAGCATCACAGTGCTGGGCTCGAGCAGCGACCACCTGATCGTCGAGGTCCCGCCGGAGAGAGCCGAGATCCAGGTGGGTGGTAAGCTTGCCTTCCGGCTGAGCTACGGCGGGCTGGTCAGCGCCATGACTTCGCCGTACCTGCACAAGACCATCGAGCTGACGCCGACCGAACAGACGAGAACGCGCACCGTCCATATCATCGGCGTGCCCTATGGCGACGCCACCGCGAGCGCAACCCATACTGCCTCCGAGGCGCTACGGAATCACAACCTGGCGAGCGCGCTGCGAGAGCTCGCCTACGAAGTCTGCGATGCCGGGGACATCGACGTCAAAGGTCCTGCGAGGTGTGCGGAGGCAGAAACCGCGATCGCCGGGGCAGTTGCCCGAGCGGTTGCCGCGGGCGACCTGGCGCTGACGCTGGGGGGATCACACGACCTGCTCCGGAGCGAGCTTGTCGGCATCGCCCGTGCCACGGACGAGTTTGGAGTGATCTGCTTCGACGCGCACGGAGACCTCCTCACCAGCATCATGTCCGATTGGGCCGGGACTCCACTGCCGCTGAGCCTCGATAACATCGTGATCGTCGGCGTTCGGAACCTGACCGACGAGGAGAAAGACCGACTCGACGGCTCTCCGATCACGGTCTTCACGATGGAAGACATCGATCGTTTCGGCATGGTGGAGATCATGAGACAGTGTATTGAGGTCACCTGTCATGCTGTGAGGGGCGTGCATGTGAGCATCGACATGGACTTCGTAGACAGCCGCGACGCGGCGGGAGTCGTGGAGCCGGAGCCCGGAGGCATCACCTTCCGTGAGGCGCATCTGGCGATGGAGATGATCGCGGAGACGGGAGCACTAATCTCGGCCGACGTAATGGGGCTCGATCCCTCGAAGGATGATTCCGGCGCCACCACGGCACTCGCCGTCAATCTCGTTGCCACCCTCTTGGGGCGCAGGCTCAAAGGGACGCGGCGATCTGGCGACGCCCCCACTCTTCGGCGCTGATCGCTACCCGCCCCGAGCCATGCTGTCAACATGATTGTGTATGATGCCAGCGGCGAGCCGGCGAAGGGGAACTGGTTGCAGTACGGCGCCGCCTCACGGCGGGAGTGGCCCCGCGTTTCGGATGACGCGGGCCGGGACGGACCGTCGGAGACTTGGGTCTGTTTCGGTATGGTCGCGAATAAGGAGCACGGGCTATGTCGCGCCGGAGCCCTGAGTGCCATTCATGGCTTGAGGTAAACCTCGGATCTGTTCGCCACAATGTGCGGGCGGTCAAAGCGCTGCTGGGGCCGGGTCGCTGGCTGTGGGCGGTGGTTAAGGCAAATGCCTACGGACATGGCGCGGTTCCCGTTGCGAAGGCGGCGGCCGCTGCAGGTGCCGACGGGCTTGCCGTCGCCTCTCTCAAAGAGGCAGCGGAGTTGAGACGCGCTGGGATCGGGGCGCCGATTCTGTTGCTCTACCCCGGGGATGCCCGCATGGCAGGGAGGGCTGTCCGGCTGGGCCTGACGCAGACGGTCTGTGTAGAAGAGACGATCCGAGCGCTCTCCCGCGCCGCCCAGCGAGTCGATCGCCAGGTTGGTGTCCATCTCAAGCTGGACACTGGCATGGGACGGCTGGGGGTGGATCCGTCGGAGGCAGTTCGCTTCGCCCTTGTGATCGCGGAGTCGCCCGGAGTGCGCCTCGAGGGGATCTTCTCGCACCTAGCCACCGCCGAGGCGGACGACGAGGCTTATGCCCGACTGCAGTTCGTCCGATACGAAGCGGCGGTGCGCGGGGTGCGGGAGGCCGGCATCGAGCCGGGCATGAGGCATATCGCGAACAGCGCGGCCACGGTGCGCTTTCCCGAGATGCGCCTGGACGGGATTCGGACAGGTCTTCTGATCTACGGGATTCCGCCGGAGGCCGGGGGCCAAGGACCGCTAGAGCTGCAGCCCGCGCTCACCTGGAAAACTCGCGTCGCTTTCGCGCGCACGATGCCTGCTGGCAGCTCGATCTCGTATGGGGGCACCTATCACACGCGGCAGACGGCGGTCATCGCTACGCTTCCCATCGGCTATGCCGATGGATACCCACGGCGCGCCTCCAACCGCGGGCAGGTGTTCCTGCGCGGCCGTCGCTGTCCGATCGTGGGAACCGTGTGCATGGACTACATGATGATCGACACCACTCCCGCCGGCGGCGTGTCACTCGGAGACGAAGTCGTCCTGCTGGGCGAGCAAGGCAGCGAGCGGATCACGGCACATGACCTCGCCGTCTCGGCGGAAACCTGCGTGCACGAGGTCAGCACGGTGATCGGCAGGCGGGTAGGGCGCACCTACATCGACTCCGACAGCCCGTAGTGCCCGCGCTGTCAAGATACTCATGTGGCACCCAGGATGCTCCAGCAGCCTCTCTCTTTGTATTCTCTCCCTTCGTGGTCACGCCTGTCCTTGTCAGATGCCCATGGAGCCGGCCTGCCATCACGCCGCCAGCCGGCAAGCCGCGACCGGCGTGCGGGACCAGCCGACGTCCGACGGCTGTGCTCCGCAATAATCCTGTGCGAGCGCTCCTGCGGCGTTTTGTCCACCTAAAGTGCGAATGAGACATGCCTGAGAGCCGTCAGGACGCCCGGATAGAGTTTCTGGGTAGGACACCCGTCTTATGGAGACGACTACAGCATCGTGCAATAGAACACGAGCAGGGGGTTGACAGTACCGCCTCATAGGGAGGGACACACGGGCGCTGCGGGAGGCTGTCGCTCCGGCCCATCTGCTGGCTCTGGCACAGGGCTCCCGGCCCGACTGCACGCAGGGGAACCCTGTTCCTCTGGCGAAGCCTAGCGCGCCTTGGTCTACGAATCGCCATTCGCTTGAAGGGTGTAAGCCATGAAGGTCTTGATCACTGGCGCAAGCGGCCGCTTTGGGCCGTGCCTTGTCGCCGAACTCGAGCGGGCTGGCCACGACCTGGTGCTGATGTGCCGCTCCCGGCCCGAGGGCGCAGAGCGCTGGCCCTGGGTGCAGGGAGATATCACCAGCATCGATGACTGTCTTCGCGCTACCGACGGCGGCGTTGAGGCCATCCAGCATGTCGGGGCCAACCCCTGGGCGAGCGACCATCCCGAGTCGAGGGCCAGCTACGAGAAGCGCGGCGTCCCCTTCGACGACACCATGCGCACCAACATCATGGGCACCTACTACCTGCTCCAGGCCTCCCTCGAGCGAGACATCGGCATGTTTGTCATGACAGGCAGCAACTGCGCACTTGGGCATGGCGGCCGGATCAGCGGCAGCGAGTTTCCGGTCAAGTGCCTGCCCATTGACGAAGAGCATCCGTCAGATGTGGAGGACTCATACTCCTACAGCAAGCTCGTCGGGGAGGAACTGCTCGCCTCCTACTCCCGCGCCTATGGCATGAGAACCTACGTCCTGCGTTCAGCCGGCATCTGCAATGCGGACCGCAGGCGAGACATGGCCCGGAACGCCGGGCCCGCTGGAGGCTGGGACCCATGGATGTGGGCGTGGATCGCGTGCGAGGACCTGGCCTCCGCCCATAGGCTATTGATGGAGAGAGCTGATTCGCTACCTGTGCACGGCGTCTACTTCTGCAACAATGACGACACCACCGCGGTCGAGCCGAGCCTCGAGTTGGTGAAACGCTTCAAGCCGGAGTACCTGCCCCTGTGCACGGATCTAGAGGGCCACGCCAGCTTCCTCTCGAACCGCCGTCTCCACGGCATCGGCTGGCAGCCGCGGATATCGTGGCGAGATGCCTGCAGGGACGAAGGAGGAGCGAAGCGATGACCAAGCCCATCGGGATGGGCGTTGTTGGCGCGGGAGCTATCGCGCTTCGTGGTGTGCTCAACCACCTCGCGCTCGAAGACACGCAGGACCGCGTGAAGCTTGCCGCCGTCTGCGATCCTGCGCCCGGCCGGGCGAGGGCCGCCGCCGAGAAGTTCGAGGTTGCTCGCTGGTACGAGACCTACCAAGAGCTTCTGGATGACCCCGCGGTGGACGCCGTGAGCCTCTGCTCTCCCATCGGTCTCCACTACCAGCAGGGAGTGCAGGCCATCGAGGCCGGCAAGCACGTGCACTTCAACAAAACCATGGCGATCACGGTGGCCGAGTGCGACGACCTCATCGCTCGCGCCGCCGCCGGCAAGATCCGCCTTGTCGCCTCCCCCGGCATGATGCTCCATCCACATAACCAGAGAATCCGCGACGCCATCCGCAGCGGGTCCATCGGCCAACTGATCTGGGCCATTGCCGGCGTCAGCGGCGTCGCCGACTACCATCTCGGCGAGGAATTCCGCAGCGGCGATGCCGTGCTCACCACAATTGACCCGACCTGGTACTTCCGCAAGCCGGGGGGCGGGCCGCTGTATGACGTGATCGTCTACTGCCTGCATAACCTCACCGGCATTCTCGGCCCGGCCCGCCGCGTCACTGCCCTCTCCGGTCTGGTCCTGAAGGAGCGCGAGTTCCGCGGTGGCACCATCAGATGCGATATGGATGACAGCACGTTCATGCTGCTTGACTTCGGCGACACCGCCTACGCGGTCGTCTATGGCACGGTCGCCGGCTCCGTCGTGGAGGGCTTCCAGCCCACTATCTTCGGCACCCGCGGCAGTGTCGTGGGAACTGATCTCAACGGCGAATCCATGCGCCGGGAGGGTGACCGCATGCCGCACTGGACCGGACGGCACGGAGAGATGCCTGAGGCCCACGTATACGAGGATGTCATGCAGCTGGTAGACTGGGTGCGGGAGGGGAAACCGTCCGTGGCCAACGCCGAGCATGCTCGCCACGTCATCGACATCTTCGAGTCAGCCTATCGTTCCGCCGAGACCGGTAAGACCCAGGACCTGGTCACCGCGGAGAAGGCCTGGTAGGACTACGTCGGCCCCCGTCGCGTCACAAGCTTCGGACCCCGCAACGCGCGTCCCCTCCTGTTCAAAAACCCATCCGCTCGCCAGAGTGCCCTCACAGCGTTCTCACGGGCAACTGACCACTGCACGCGGCCGCAAACGATTTGTGATATGGCACGCCCCCAGAACGCCCGGACAGCCTTTCTCGGGGGCACAGCCGGCGCGGTCTTGATGGAGTCCCTTCTGCTCAGCTTACTCATCTATGGCAGCCCCCCTCCTTACCTCACTAGCCGTCTCTGCCCGGGTGTGCCCTCTGGGGCCTCCTCCCGAAGCCCATCGCGGCTCCGGATGACATAGCGGGAAAACCACTCGTCCATAGCCCCCTTCAACTCTCGCGTCTTCGCCTGGTGCGCCGGTTCGCCAGCGAGGTTCTCGCGCTCGTCGGGGTCGTTGCGCAGATCGAATAGCTCGTGAGGTCCGTGGGCATGCCGGTAGACGTATTTCCACTCTTTGGTTCGTATCATGCGAACGGGGCCGTATTCGTCGAAGACGACGACGTGTTCTGAGGGATCGGCCTTGCCCCCGCGGAGGAGCGGTGCGAAGCTACTGCCGGGCGAGTTGCTCTCCGTGGGGACGGGCAGACCGAGATAGTCCAGCATGGTCGGCATGAAGTCATAAGCTGACACCATGCCATCGGCCACTTCCCCTTGCGGGATGACGGTCGGCTGAGAAAAGATGGCCGGAACCTTGATCGAATTCTCATACATGTTGCGGGGGAGCGTGCCGTTGCCCTTTCCCCAGAACCCGTGATGGCCACACGAGAAGCCGTTGTCGCTGAGGAAGATGACGAGTGTGTTCTCCCGCAGTCCCTTCGCCTCGAGCGCCGCGATGATCCTGCCGATGTTGGTGTCCATGGCCGTGACGGCGGCGAAGTACCCCTTAAGCATCTCGCGGTTTCCGAGGCACTGGTCGGTTAGGTCGCCACCGGTGAGTGCGGCGCGAGCACAGGCCCAGGGATGTCTCGGCTCCTGCGGGCACGACTCGAAGGGGCAGTCGTCATATGACTGCACAACGTCTGCCGGGTGGCCGGTCCAGGGGTCATGCGGCGCGGTGTAGTGGACACTGAGGTAGAATGGGCTCTGCTGGGCCGCGTAGCGATCGAGCATGGCCAGCGCCTCGTCGGTGATGACATCGGTGATGTATCGCGTCTCGGTGAAGAGCTGGCCATCTCGCACCATGCGCGCGGCGTTGTAGTCGCCGGCACCGGTCTGGTGTACGTACCAATCGGTGAATCCTGACTGAGGGATCTGCGAATCGCCTAGGTGCCATTTGCCACTGATCCCACAGGTCCAGCCATGGCGGGCCATCACGTGTGTGTAAGTCTGCTCCCCATCCATGTATCGGATCGCATCCGGCCCGACGTTCCCGCTGGCGATGAAGTCGTGTACACCATGCTGTGAAGGAATTCGGCCAGTCAGCAGAGTGGCGCGACTGGGAGAGCAGACGGGGGTGGCGACGAAGAAGTTGTCGAAGCGCAGACCGGTGGCCGCGAGCCGGTCGATGTTGGGCGTGCGGATCTCCCTGTTACCGTAACAGCCGGCCGCCCATGGCCCTTGGTCGTCCGACAAGATGAACACGACGTTCGGTCTGCGCGCTTGCTTTCCCATGGTGTCCCTTCTATAGACCGAAGTGTGCCAGCAGGGATCCCTGCGCTCCCCAGCAATCCTGTCTGGGCACTCCTGGAGCATTTCGTTCCCTTGTGAGTAGCTGGTATCCTGCCGCTCATGAATACCCTTTCAACCTTCCTCTTCAGTGCCGGATGTATCCTTCGCACCCTGTGGGAATTCGCTCCCTATGTGCTCAAGCTCGTCTGGGTGTTGTTGCTGCCGAAGGCCTTGCTTGCGGGAGGCGTGATGGCGCTAGAGAGTCAGCTGGCTATTGAGGTGAACGGTTCCGGTGGCGGCAGGAACGAGGCGGGCACAGGCGTGCCCGCCCTACAGAAGAGCACCGTCTAGGTCGGCTTCCAGCCCCACATTGAGTCCTCTGGGTCGAAGTGGCGCCAGACTGCGAGCCCGGCCTCATCGAGGCGCCGGTAATCGCCGTCGCTCAACTGGACCTCAAAGGCGCCTAGGTTCTCGTCCCACTGCTCGGGGCTGCTGGCGCCGACGATGGGGGAGGTGATGCCGGGGGTGTGGAGCACCCAGGCGAGCGCGACCTGGGAGGATGTGGCGCCGAGGGAGTCGGCCATGGCGTCCACCTGCCGCGCGGCATCGAGCGAGCGTGGAAAGACATCCTCTGAGAAGAGGAGATTGCTGCCGCGCGGCCCGCCGCGTTCGGCAGACTGCTCGCGGCTGAAGCGTCCGGTGAGCAGCCCCTGCGCCAGCGGCGAGTAGGGGGTGACGGCGATGCTGTGATCCCGGCAGTACTGGACGATACCTTCGGCACCGCGCCAGAGGATGGAGAAGGGCGGCTGGAGGCTGACGATGCCGTAGAGGCGGGCGACCTCCATCTGCTCGCGGTTGAAGTTCGACACGCCGATGGCGCGGATACGCCCGGCCTCCCGCTGGAGGACCATCTGCTCGAAGAAGGACTCCATCGGCAGGCTAGGGGCGGGCCAGTGGCAGATGTAGAGGTCAATGTAGTCAGTGTTCAGGGCCTTCAGGCTGGCATCGACGGTGGGCGCTACCTCTTCGGCTGGACATTGGACCATTTTGGTCGCGATCACGACCCGGTCGCGCCGATCCGCGACTGCCTTGCCGACGACTTGCTCCGACTTGCCGTTGCCGTAGCTCCGGGCCGTATCGACGAAGTTGCAGCCGCGGTCGAGGGCATGTCGAATGAGCGCGATGGAGGCGGCCTCATCAGCGGGCCCCCAGCCGGACCCCCCACCCATATTCCAGGTGCCCACGCACAATCTCGTGACCCGGATGTCGGAATCTCCGAGCGGCATTCTGTCCATAGTATCTCCGTCTGGCAGCGTCGGCCCGCCGCGAGGCGATAAAGCAGTTGATAACTTTGCCTCTATGGGTGGCCTTGGCCGCTCGTCTTATAGAGACAGCACGGCCGTCCACACCGCGTGCCCCCTCCGCCACGGCCTCCGCCATCTTCTTCGTGTTGTCCGCCAGCGAATGGTACACCGCGAGCACGGTTCCCATGGCCAAACGGCTCTCACTTCTGGCATTCCGTCTCACTCGAAATCGAATCCCGTCTGTCCCGCCGACACCTGGCGGAGAGACCTCGGCGACGGCCGCGGAAACAGCTCGTCGAACTGCGCTCCGATCGCCTCCCTCAACCGCGCGGCGAACCGGTACAGTTTCTCCGCATATCGCCCCCGGTCTTCATCTCCCGCATATTCGGCCAGCCGCGCGAGGGAGCAACTGTCGCCCTGCACCCGCTGAAAACGGCCCGGATCAGTTTCGGTATACTACGGCTGTCATAGATGCGAAGTACGCGGCCCTAAGGGGCATCCTGCACGTGTCGCTTTGTGCCGCTGTAGTCTCTGGCCGGTATGAGACCACCGGCGGCAAGCCGCCGTTTGGCGTCAGCGATGGCTTGCCCATACTGGGGCAGCCACTGCTCTTGGCCTACGAGCATCTCATCGACCAGCTGCCAGATCTCAGGGGGGTTGCACACCGCGGCCGTGAGAGGGTCCATCAGCATGGCCTGGCGCAACAGGACATCGTCTCCACTGACCGCAGCCTCCACCGCCAGCCGCTGGACGCTGATGCTGGCGTTGCATATCGCCGCGCAGGCGAGTGGCAAGTCGCCTATCCTGGGAACATCGATCCCATTCCGGTCAACATAACAGGGGACTTCCACAATCGCATCGGCCGGCAGATTGGTGATGCTGCCCCGGTTACGCACATTGAAGTTCCCCCGGTATATCCGCCCCGTCTCCAATCCCTCCATGATGTACGACGCGTGCTCAATCCCGCGGTCCTCCGGGCGAAAGGTCTGTGGGTTGTCTGCGAGCCACCGAGGGAATTCCTTCTCGAACCAATTCCGCCCATCGACACACACGCGCAGGTAGCCGCCGGTCTCCCCACCCCACGGGCTGCGAAGACTTATCCAATTCTCGATGTCCTCCGGTCGCTTCCGATACAGAGGCAGGTATTCGCTCAGGTGGCAGCTGGTCTCTGAGCAGAAGTAGCCGACCCGTCGCATCATGTCGATGCGGACCCTCTCGAACTCCCTCAGTTTGGGGTCGCTCTCGAAAGCCCCCAACACCTTTCCCGTCAGATCTTCGCCCTTGTGCTTCACGCTTATGAACCATCCCTGATGGTTGATTCCAGCGCAGACGGTGTCAACTTCTTCATGCGGCAGGCCCAGCGCCTCCGAGATGTCCCGGTGGTCCCCTTGCACCGAGTGGCACAGGCCGACGTTCCACACACCATGGCCATACTCGTCCACCGCCCACGTGTTCATCGCCATAGGGTTTGTGTAATTGACGAACAGGCAGTCTGGCGCGGCGACCTCGCTGACGTCCTTGCAGAACTCCAGGAGTACCGGAATGGTCCGCTGTGCGTACATGATGCCGCCGGGCGCCAACGTGTCGCCAATGGCCTGATCCACCCCGTACCTGAGGGGGATGTCGATGTCCGTCTGGAATCCCTCCAATCCCCCGACTCGGACGACGCAGAAGACGTAGTTGGCGTCCTTGAGAGCCTCCCTGCGATCCAGGGTGGGGGTGATTCTGGCCGGCAATCCGGCCGCTTCGATATCCCGGCTGCACAACTGGTAGACCATGTCGAGGTTGCGCTGGCTGATGTCGGTGAAGGCGAACTCAGTGTCCTTGAATTCATCGACACAGAGGATGTCGCGAAAGACTTCCCGCGTGAAGGTGATGCTTCCGGCTCCGATCACAGCGACCTTAAGCGGCATGACTTCTCCTTGTTCTGGCCCCGAAAAAGTGGACACCTCGTTAGGCTGCATCAGCCCAGTCAGCGGCCTCGAAAGCGGCCGGGGAAAGGTGCCTCAGGGACGAGTGCAGCCGCTGCCGGTTGTAGAAGACTTCGATGTACTCGAACATCTTCCTGTGCGCTTGCTGGCGCGGGGGCCGGAGCCGATGCAGACCCAGCTCGCACTTGAGCGTGCCGAAGAAACTCTCCTTGGGAGCGTTGTCCCAGCAGTCACCCTTGCGGGACATGCTGGGTACCATCCCCTGCTGGTTCAGCGCGCTCTGGTAGTCTCCGCAGGCGTACTGGCTGCCGCGATCAGAGTGATGGATCAGCCCTGGGGCGGGCCGGCGCTGGGCGATCGCCATCTCCAACGCGCGCAGGGTCAGGCTGCGCTCCAGTGCAGACTGCATCGCCCAGCCCACGATCCGCCGAGAGTAGCGATCCATCACCGTCGCCAGGTACTCCCAGCCCTCTTCGCAGGCCAGGTAGGTGATATCGCTCGCCCACACCTGGTCGGGGGCGGCGGCGGTGAAGTCATGCGTTAGTGGATCGGGGGCCACCGGGAAACTGTGGCGGGAGTTCGTGGTGGCCCTGAATCTGCGTCTGCGAAGCCCACAGATGCCCTCAGCGCGCATCAGGCGCCCTACTCGATTAGGAGAGCAGGCGATACCGTCCCGCTGCAGCTAGACG
>SDBS01001936.1_pt1 | contig 20851 bp, 20 predicted proteins | sample 2277091 | NCBI WGS metagenome assembly SDBS01 (sample SAMN10404972, study PRJNA504765) | marine sediment metagenome | isolation source: marine sediment core GS10_PC15, 163 cmbsf | place: Arctic Ocean: Southern Knipovich Ridge | collected 2010 | reverse complement strand
CGCGTGCGGCGGGGATCATCCCACTCGCCCGCCTCGGCCGTGTCGTAGAGGAGGCGCCATTGGCCTACTTTCTCGTAGGGCTGGTAGTCGGCCAGAGTTTCCCAGACGATGGGCTCGCGACGGATCAGCGTTTCTCCGGCCGACCGGGCGCGGTTGATCTCCCACCATACCTCGGCGGACTCACCCGGGGAGAACTCGCCCCGGAGCTCGGCCTCGAAGAGGTAGGGTTTCGGGTTGAGGTAGTCGGTGAGACTCGAGAGATCGTTTTTGATAGCCCCGCCCATGAGCGGGTCGAACTCCCCCCGACGGGTGTGGTCTTCCAGGCTGGTGTAGTCCGGGCGCAGGTCGCCGCCCGGGGAGACCGAGGCGAGGATGAGCAGCGTGTAGAGTGATAACCTAAACATGTCTGGAGATTGGCCTTACGGCGGGTTGGAGTGTGCTACTGTGAGTATAGCACACACTCTCGGTTCAGTCCGGCGGAGTGGGAGTCCATGCATGGGGGTATCACCTAATCCGTTTAAGGGGGGGCCGTGTTGACACACCGACCGGATATACCTAGAATCCAAACTGTACAAAGAGTTAGGCGGTTTGGAGCATGAGGGTCGGTTTAGGTTTCGACGTGCACCGGCTGGTTCCCCGACGCCCCTTGATATTGGGTGGTGTTGAGATCCCCTTCGAGCGGGGGCTCGAGGGTCACTCCGACGCCGATGTGCTGGTTCACGCGGTGATGGACGCCCTCCTGGGTGCGGGGGGGCTGTCCGATATCGGTGAAAAGTTCCCCAATACCGACCCCCGGTATGCCGGGGCGGATTCCTGCGGCCTCCTCTCCGAGGTGATGGAGATGCTTGGGGCAGAGGGACTAGAAGTCATTAACGTGGATTGCGTTGTTGCTTGCGAAAGTCCCAGGCTGTCGCCCCATATCCCGGCGATGAGACAGAGACTGGCGAATATTCTCGGAATCACTCCCCGCAGCTTCTCCATCAAGGCCACCACCACCGAGGGGCTCGGTTTCACCGGCCGCGGCGAGGGGATCGCGGCCTGGGCCGTGGCGATGATCACGGACCAGAGGCCTGATGAAGGGCGGTATGAGTGAAACTCCCACTGCGCTTGTTATTCGTTTTTCTTGTAGCACTGTCCTGCAAGGTTGGACGACGGCCTCTGGGCGTCGTCTACGTCCTCAAGGAGGAAGCCACCAGCCGTGCCTACTACCTGCCCCTATTAGGTGATGAGGGCCTAAATTTTAGTGATCGGGTAGAATTGCCCTTCACCGGTCCGGTGGACCAGTTGGCAATAACCCCGGACGGGGGCGAGCTCTGGGCGTGGGCCGGGGCCGACGTGGGAGATCCCGCCCTCTGGTCCCTCACCTTCATCGGTGACCGCTTCGGAGAGCCGGAGCTGCGCTTCGATCTTTCGCCCTACCCCGCCGGTTTGGCTTCGGCGGCGGTTCCCCTGCCCGATTCGGTGCTCTTCGACGCCTTGGAACCGGTGACCGGCCGCTGGCAGCTCTTCCGGTTGGATAGCGACGGACTCGTTCAGCTAACCCCGGGGGAGGCGGATTGCCAATCGCCGACGCTCTCTCCGGACGGCGATTTTATCGTTTTTTCGAGTAATCGCGATGGCTCCGGCGGCGCAAAGGAGGATTGGGGCCTCTGGGGCTATGAGTTCGCAACCGGCTCGGTTCATGCAATCTACGACACCTCCGCCGACGAGGGATCACCTAGGTTTGCGCCCGACGGGTCGCTTTTCTTCAACAGCTTCGAGTACGTGGAGGGAAACCCGGTGGGCTCCATCCTGCGGCTCCACGATCCGCAGGGCTTGGAGGTCGAGCGGCTGCCCGGGATTGAGGGCGTACTTCTCTTCCCTCGCCCAAGCCCAGACGGGGAGTGGCTTCTCATCACGACCTACACCGATCCGAATTGGATGACCCTCGTCGTCAACCTGGAAACCCATGAGAGCTGGTTCCTGGGCGACGAGGAAGCCGATATTACCTTCGCCTGCTGGCGATGAGTGTTAACAACCGACTGTGGCTCTAATCTACGGTTATAGGGCGGTCCAGGAGGCCCTGCGCGCCGGCGGGGGAATTAGGCGCCTCTACGTGGCGCGCAGCCGCGGTCGGAAGGTCTCCGTGCTCGCCGACAACGCCCGGAGGAAAGGCATCTCGGTTTCGGTCATCCCCGAGCGGGAATTGCTCCAGATCTGCCGCTCTCAAAGGCATCAAGGGGTCGCAGCCGAGGTCACCCATCAGCCACACACCGTGGGCGACCTGGTTGGAATTGCCCGGGAGCGTGGTGAGAGCCCCTTTCTGGTTGTAATTGACCACCTCGAGGATCCGCACAACCTCGGGGCGGTTCTGCGAACCGCCGAGTGTGTCGGCTGTCACGGTGCGGCCATCCCCATCCGCCGGGCCTCGCCGGTGACCGGAACCGTCGTGCGGGCATCTGCCGGGGCGACTGCCCATCTGCCTCTGGCCATGGTGAACAACGTCGCCCAGGCCGTGAGACAGCTGAAGGAGCTGGACGTTTGGTGCGTGGGGCTTTCGGGTCTTGCCGAGAAAACCGTCTACGAATCCGACTTGAAAGGCCCCCTGGCCCTCGTCGTCGGAGCCGAGGACAGAGGGATCGGACATGCCGTGGAACTCGCCTGCGACTTCTTAGTCCGCATTCCCCTCTACGGGAAGGTGGAGTCGCTCAACGCAAGCGTGGCCTTCGGCGTGGCCGCCTTCGAGGCGCTTCGCCAGCGCCGGGGATTGTAAACTTAATATAACGAGGAGAGAACATGGCTGCGGATGAGATCCGTTTCGCCGAACGTCTGTTCGGTTTTGGCCGCGTGACCGGTTTCGAAATCAAGCAGAAAGCCCTGGCCTTGGAGGCTCAGGGTATCAATGTAATCCACCTCGAGGTGGGCGAACCGGATTTCCCCACGGCGCCGAACATAATCAACGCTGCCAAGAGCGCCCTGGACGCCGGTCAGACCCACTACGCTCCCAGCGCCGGTCTGCCCGTCCTGCGCGAGGCGGTGGCCGAACACATCGCCGGGAAGTATCGAAGCGCGGTTCGGCCCTCCGAGGTAATCATCGCTCCCGGCGCTAAGCCGCTCATCTTCCTTAGTTTCCAGGCCCTGGTCAACCCCGGAGAACTCGTTCTCATCCCCGAGATCAACTTCCCCGCCTACGAGGCCGCCGCGATGATCGTCGGCGCGCGGATCGAGACCTATCCCCTCCTTCCTGAGAAAGGATTCCGTCCCGATTTGGGTTGGCTGACCGACAAGGTCGCCGAGGACCAAGTGCGGATGCTCGTCATCAACAGCCCGCACAATCCCACCGGCGGGATGTTCGCCCAAGAGGACTACAAAAGAATCGTCGAGTTGGCCGAGATGCACGATTTCTGGGTCCTCTCCGACGAGGTGTACTCCTCCATCACCTACGACGAACCCCATGTTTCGACTCTTCACTTTCCCGAGTTGAAACCGCGGTTGATCATGGTGGACGGTTGGAGCAAGGCCTTCGCCATGACCGGCTGGCGCCTGGGTTTCGGCATCGTTCCCGAGCAGTTGGCTAAAAAGCTGGCGACCCTGACCACCAACTCCTACTCCTGCACCTGCACCTTCAACCAGTACGGCGCCCTGGAGGCGATCAAGAACCCTGAGAGCTGGCGGGCCGTCGAACAGATGCGCCAGGAGTTCATCAGGCGACGGGAATACCTCATCCCCGCCCTGCGCGAATTGAGCTGCATTACGGTCAACGAGCCCAAGGGTGCTTTCTACGCCTTCGCCGACATGAGCAGCCTGGGGATGACCTCGAAGGAGATAAACGACCGCCTCCTGGAAGAGGCCCACATCGCCGCGCTCCACGGCACCGCCTTCGGTGAGGCCGGCGAAGGTTACGTCCGCTTCAGCTTCGCCAACAGCCTGGTCAACCTGCGCAGCTTCATTGACCGCTTAACCGCCTGGGTGGAAAAGTACTGCACCGAATGCGGGTAGGTCTGTCCACCCCACCGTTTGGCGGAATCAGCTTTGAAACGTAGTTCTTTTTAGAGACAAGGGGTTTTGCCGGGGGCATAGCTCGCTTCGCTCGGTTCGCTCGGTTCGCTCGGTTTAACCCAACAACCTCTAAGACAAGGGGTTTTAACCCCTTGTGTGATGGATCAAGGGGATGAATCCCCTTGTCTTGGGCGTAGTTCAAGTTGTGTTAGTATCGCGACTGACGGATGCTATGAGGTAATTGGATGCGGCCGTGAAGAGAGCAATTCCCATCTTAGTTCTAGCATTCGGTCTCCTGCCCGTGTCAGCGCAGGTGGAGACTGCTACGCCTCAAATCGGGTACGGGGAGGTGCTCCGGGAAGCCGGGTTCAAGCTGCCCCGACCCAAAACAAGCCTCCTGCCCGGGCTGATCGAGGAGAAGGCCCGGGCTTACGCCGAGGCTCAACTCGAGGAGGAACAGCCCGATACCGGAGAGAAGATAGAAATGGCCACCAAGGAGGTGGGCAAGGCTCTGGGACCGTTGGGTCAGATTTTCCAGTGGCTCTCCGACTTGCCGGGCTACTGGGAGGCTTTTCTGGTGGGCGGTGTCTGCATCGTCGCCCTCCTCATCCTCTACACCCTGGTCATGTTCGGCGTCCGGCGGATCATGCAGAAGCGGGGAAAATCCGATTGGCGTCTGGCACGCCGCTACGCCATCTTCCTCCGTCTCCTCTTTCTTTGCATTTCGATTCTGATTGCCCTGGTCTGGATCGGAGAGACCGCGGGCTGGTTCTACACCGCCGTAACCACCATCGCCAGCCTCTCCTCCGCCTTTCTTGCGATCAACGTCTTCAGCTACCTGATCCTGGAGCGCAGACGGGAGAAAAAGCAGCGCAAGCCGCTACCGGTTCTCTTTCAACAGGTCATCCGCGGCCTTCTTTACCTCATTGCAATTATCGCCGTGATAGGTGCGACGACAAAGCTGGACCTCTCGGCGGTGTTGGCCTCTTCGGCCATGCTCTCCCTCGTTCTGGGCCTGGCTCTGCAGGACACCCTGGGCAACGTATTCGCCGGGATGAGCATCCACGCCAGCAAACCCTTCGAGATCGGCGATTGGATCGCGATCAAGGAGTTCGAGGGCCAGGTCATCCAGATGAACTGGCGTGAGGTCCGTATCCGCACCTTCGAGGGGGATTTCATCATTCTGCCCAACAGCGTCATCGCCTCCTCGGACATTTACAATTACTCACGTCCGACTACGCGTCACATCGTGGATTTGAAGGTCGGCACCAGCTACAAGGACCCGCCCGAGAAGGTCAGGCGGATCGTGCGGGAGGTTATCGAGGAAATCGAGGGCATCGAACCAGCCGAGGAACACCTCTTCGTCACCGAGTACAGTGACTTCTCGCTCATCTACACGATCCGCTTTTACCTAACCGATTACTCGAAGGTGCGGGTGGTGAAGGCCGAGGTGATGAACCGGCTCTGGTACGCCTTCAGGCGCTCTGGGATAACCATCCCCTTCCCCATCCGCGACGTCTACCTCCGTCGGGTAGACAGGAAGGCTTTGGAGGAAAAGGCGGACGAGGAGCTCACCGAGCGGCTTGAGATGCTTCGCGGTATCGATCTCTTCAAGCCCCTTGCACCTGACGTGCTCGGGGAGCTCGCCGGTAAGTTCGCGCCCCAGTTGTACGCCACCTCGGAGGTCGTCGTGGAGCAGGGGAACGAGGGCGACAGCTTCTATGTCATCGGCAGAGGGAGATTCACCGTATACGTGAAGAAGGGAACGGAGGGGCCGCGCTTCGGGGTCAAGGTGGCCGAGCTCGGCGCGGGGAACTTCTTCGGTGAGATGAGTCTTTTGACCGGTGAGGTGAGAACCGCCACCGTCATCGCCTCCGTGGAGAGCGAAATCTACGCTTTGGGCAAGGAGGATTTCAAGGAGATCCTCCAGAGCCACCCCGAGGTGAGCGCCCAGCTGGCAGCGGCGGCCAGCGAAAGGGTCGCCCAGAATCTGAGCCTTTTGTCAAAGTATCTGAGCAAGGACGAGCAGAAGACGATGGGCCAGGTGGAGAAGACAGACCGCGTCCGGAAGGCGATTCTCAGCCAGATGCGGGACTTCTTCGGTTTTTAGTCTTCCTCATCGGGGAAGCGCAACCGGTTGATCAGGCCGGTTGTTATTTTATAGGCCAGGTCACCGTCCTTTGTTAAATAGATCAGCATCCCTTCAAGATCATCGTTCTCTCGCAGGAGTTCCAGTCCCACCACGGGTCCCAGGATGAATACCGCAGTGGCGTAGGCGTCGGCCAGGACGCAGGATGGAGCTACCACGGTGACAGAAACCAGCTCCCGGGCCGGCAACCCCGTTTTCGGATCGAGCAGGTGGTGGAAGCGGACGCCGTCCTCGATGAAGTAGCGTTCGTAATCACCCGATGTCGCCACCGCCTCATTCTCGAGATCCAAGACGGCGAAGAGCTCCCCCGGAGCGCGGGGGTGTTGAATCCCTACCCTCCACGGCCCTCCACCTGATCGCTCCCCGAATACGGCGATGTCCCCGCCGATGTTGACTAACCCCGCCTCGGCGCCGGTGTCCCTCATGGCCAGTAGAGCTTCATCCGCGGCGTAACCCTTGGCGACGCCGCCCAGGTCCAGCGCGAAACCCGACGGGATTTCCACCGAGTCCCCACCGAGTACGACCTGGCGGTAATCAACGTAGCTCAGTACGGCCTGCAACTCTTCTGCATCCGGTACCCCCTGGTTCTCTCCGCCGAAGCCGTAGGCCAGGATCAGGGGGAGAACGGTGGGATCAAAGGCCCCGTCGGAGTTCTCGGCTACTTCGATGGATGTCTCCAGTGTTCTGGCCAGCGCCGCGGAGACGGCCACCGGGCCCTCTCCCGCTCTTTGGTTGAGCTGGAAAACCTCCGCCTCCGGGTTACGGCTGTCGGCCCAGCGCTCAACATCCTCTATCGCTTCCCGGGCTCGTTCGAGCGCCGCAGTTTCCGTCCGGCCGTCCGTGCATGCGGCGATCAGCTCCACCATAGTGTCCATGGCGAAGAAGCTCTCCCGCTCGCCGGTGCAGTACGAAACCACCAGCAGAAGCGAGAAGGGGAGAGCCTTTAGCGTTCTCTTCATAGGGTATCGGGATTACGGCCGGACAGGGCGGCGTTGACCAGCGAATCGGCGAGGAGATTTTCCTCCCGTGGGATGTGATGGAAGCGAACGGCGTTGAAGCTCTTCGTAAGGGTGAGCACCTTGCCTTTCAGTCTGATGAGAGCGGAGTTTTTCGTTTTGTACTCACCGGTGAGTTGGCGAACGACGAGTTGGGCGTCCAGATAGACGTCCAGCTCGCCGATGTTGAGTTGGACGGCCAGCTCCAGTCCGGCGATAACGGCGCGGTACTCGGCGACGTTGTTGGTGGCCCGGCCGATTCCATCGGCGCGGCGGAGGAGCTCGCCTCCATCGGCGTCGAAGAGCACCAGCCCGTAGGCGGCCGGCCCCGGATTGCCGCGGGCTCCACCGTCGGTGAAAAGCCTGGCCTTTACTGGAGGTGCGGTACGCTTGATAGCCCAATCCAGGGCGTCCAAGGCGCGCTTCTTCTCCGGTCTCCGGTCTTCAAGAAGCTCCTGCCGCAGTTTCTTCAGATTTTGTAGTTGATCTTCCATCGCTGGTCTAAGACTCTAATGTAGTCCTCCCACCTCTCTTTTAGAAGCTGAAGTGCTTCGTCATGTACGGGAAAGTCAGTTGCCAGGCATCCAAAGACCTGCGCCAAACAGGCCTGTAGTTCGACCGTGAGAGCATCGTAGTTGAGAAGCCCCCGCCAGTAACCGGTCAGCTCCGCGCCGTCGGTGTCGAAGAGAAAAAGCTCGGTGAGCACCCGGGCATCGAGGTAGCTGCAATTGACCACGAGGAGAAGATCAAGGTCGAGTAGAGCGGCAGCCCGGTTCATCTCAATAAGGTCACCGGCGGCTATATCCCGTGAAACTATCTCATCAAACTGCCGTTCCGAACCTAATTCTTGATTGATCCATGCCGCCAGCCCGGTTGAAAGCCACTCGCCAAAGTCGAGGGGGAGGGCGACGATACCCGAGCCCGTGGCGGTTGTGGCCAGGATGATGAGGGTGAAAACCGGGCGGAATCGCGACATTTCGGGTGTGTCCGATTGACAGGGAGGCCGTCCGGGGCTATTATACCAGCTGATAGTAATCAACGCCTGCGACCGGACGGGTCGGCCATGATTATCACCACCCCCCGAATGGGGCTTTGTTACATAGGTTACCGGCGCTTCCTAGAGGGGTTTGGGCACCGGGTTCACATCCCGCCCCCCTCGACTAAGCATACCCTTTCCCTGGGCACCCGGTACAGTCCCGAGTTTGTCTGCTTTCCCTTCAAGATCATCCTGGGGCAGTATTTCCAGGTTCTCCAGAGGCATCGTGAGATTGAGACCATCTTCACCTCCGGTGGTCGGGGGCCATGCCGCGCCGGGCTCTACGGTGTACTTCACCAACAAATCCTGGCCGAACACGGCTATCCGTTGAACCTCCATCTTCTCGAACCGCCGGTATTAGGGAATATAAAACGGATGAGCCCCGGCATGTCCTGGTTGCAGAGAATTAACCAGACAATGTACGCTTGGCGCCTTTTAAAGGTGGTGGAGGAGATCGAGCGGCTCTCCCACCGCTACCGCCCTCGCGAGGTTTTTCCCGGGAACACCGACCGGGTGATGGAAAGGGCGCTGGAGCTCGTCGAGCGGATTCCCACCATCTACGAGTACGATAGGCTTATCGCAGACCTACGGCGGTACTTCGCGGATAAAGTACCGGTGAAGAAGGGCTTCGAACCGCTCCGTATCGGCATTGTGGGCGAAATTTTCGTTGTGCTGGACAGCTTCGCCAACTACGACATCGAGCGGACGTTGGGCTACCTGGGTGTCGAGGTCCACCGGAGCCTCTACGTTACGAAGTGGCTATTGGGAGGTATCTACCGGCGTTGGACCAAACACCGGATCGCCCGCGCCTCCCGGCGTTTCCTCTCCTTCTGGGTTGGGGGGGACGGCCGGGAGAGTATCGGTGAGAGTGTGATGTACGCTCAAGCCGGTTACGACGGTGTCATTCAGCTTTCTCCGTTCACCTGTATCCCGGAGATAGTGGCGAAGAGCATTTTGCCGCGTCTGGTTTCCGAATACGGCATGGCGGTACTCTCGCTGGACATTGATGAATCGTCCGGCCGAGCCGGTTTGCAGACGCGCCTCGAGGCTTTCGTGGATATGCTTTGGCGCAAGCGCGGCCCCGTCCGGCTGCTCGGAAACCGTTCCACCGAAATACTGGAGGCGAGCGGAGTGTAAGGTATGGCGACGATTATGTGCACAGGGAAGGGCCCCTCTCCGGAGCCCTTTTTTTACCTGGAACCGGTATAGAAGCAGCTACCTTCTCACCAGGTTCTTGAGCTCCTTGCCAGCGCGGAAGTTCGGAACCTTGCGGGCCGGGATCTGGATCTTCTGCTGGGTCCGCGGGTTGCGACCGGTGCGGGCTTTCCGATGGGCGACGAAGAAGGTGCCGAAACCGACGAGGGTGACACGCTCGCCCTTCTTCAGGGCGAACTTGATGCCGTCAACAACCGCGTTGAGGGCCTGGCCGGCTTGACGCTTGGTGAGGTTGGTCTCGCTGGCAATCTGGTCGATGAGGTCTTGCTTGGTCATCTTTTCCCCCTTAGGGTAGTGGTGCTGTTGCGCACATTGGAGTTTTACGGGTTTCAGAGTTGGAGACAAGGGGTTTGACCCCCTTGTTTCGCATGTGGAACAAGGTTGATAGCGCTTTTACGGCTACTATATACATGGTTTTATTGGGATGTCAAGAAAAAAAGTTCAACAAAACCGCCCCCGTAGCCCGTTTAGAAGGACAAGAGATGATTATGGTTGAATGAAAAGTGTGTAAAGGTGTTGTGTATGCGCCTCTTACGCGCAAGTTCCGATCTTGGTGGCGGCGTTGACATTTTCTATGCTAAACCCTATGATTCTTAAGATAAAAGGTTTAAACCCCTTGTCCCAGAGGCTTAACCTCTCGAAATAGACTCTTGAGGGGTACTATATTCCCTTAACCTAATGAAGCACGAACGGTACAGTATCAAAATATCCTCCTCACCCTCGGCGCTCACGGGGATTAACCGGTTCATCAATCGGGTGGCCAACCTGCACGCCATCCCCTCAGCAGTACGCGATGATCTGGCTCTGGCGGTCTACGAGGGTTGCGCCAATGTTATCGAACACGCCTACGATAACTCCGAGGGGCGTGAACTGGAGGTGGAGGTGGAGGTTAAGGACAGGGTTGCGATTGTTTTCATCTATGACAACGGCCCACCGTTTACCCCCCCTTTGAACACGCCCAGCGCGCGCGAGCTGATCAACAAGGGGGCCGATGGGGGGTTAGGCATTTGGATGATCCGCAACTTGATGGACGAGGTCAACTTCTACCGCCGGGACGGCATCAACGTCTTGGAGATGAGAAAGGATTTAGGCCCGAGGAAGGATTAGAGATTAATTTTAGTGATAATCACAAATCGTGAACGTGGAGTATCTTACTCTCTATACTGACCTCAGTGAGTGGTTGTATGCTATCCTGCCACCGGATGATGGAGCGATGCGGCGGATAGCGGGAAGCTTGACCTCCACTTCAAGTGTCCGCCGCACACACGCCGCCTCGATGATCGCTGAGGCTGTGGCACGGGGTTTTGCGGAAGGGACCCCGGCGGACTTCTGCGAGGTTCATTTCCGCAAAAACTGTGCTACCGCCGGCACACGCTTGTGTTCGCCCGCATAAGACGACATATTCAGTTGCCCCTCACGGTGGATTCAAAAATAGTCCCCGTCCGTTTATCCGAGAGAGTTTGATTAGGATCAACCAACGAAACGAACCAAACGTCCACAAATATCTCTGGAGCCTATTCTACACAAGTTTATAAACGAGTGATTATCCTCAAAACTTAAGAGTTGTGAGTAGTATTGATACCGACGGACTTCGGCGTATGAGCCAGGAGTGGGAGCTACGTTCAACAGCGGGGTGATGTGTGTTTTCCGCGCAGAATTCTGGCACGGTTTGTGAATATACGTTTTATGGAGATCACCATGACCATTGCCCCATCTCCTGAGATAGGTAGATGACGGGTCTTTTTAAGTATTTGGCGAAATCCCTTCTAGCCCAATTTGGGATGATGTAATGCACGAGCTTACGATCAACCTCACTCAGACGACTCAGAACGGAATTCGCGTCTACGAGATAGCTGGCATGTTGGGCGTCGAGGGCTCGACAGACATCCAGAAGCTGTTCGAGATCTGTCTGGGAGAGGGCGTGTACAACACGGTTTTCGCTCTGGATGGGCTGGAGTTCATTTCGAGCGCAGGTGTGGGTGCCTTTATCTCGGTTGCCAAGGAAATCCGCGCTTCGGAGGGCGATATCGTCTTTGTTGGGGTTCCCAATCGCATCCACCGGGTGCTCGAGTCTCTCGATCTGCTGGATTATTTTCGACTCTACGAGACCCTGGACGAAGCCCTTGATCATTTTGAACACCTCACTCCCACGACCACCGATATCTCCGAACTAGAATCTTCCATCGAGGTTCCCCTCCGCTCCCTCGTCACTCCCCAAGACATTCTCGAATTCTCGGATGTTCTGATTAAGCTAAAAATCAATCAACAGCCCCTGGTGATGGCTCTGACCACCGCTACAAACGCCTTCGGTATCCCGTGGATGGTGCTTTTTAACCGGACCGGAGACGGTTATTTCGCGCCCCTGGTCATCGCTGGTCAGGACGCCGGGATCGGCGAAGGCTTCAGGCTGCCCGTGGACGGGGATTTTGTCAATCATCTCCGGAGCGCGAGAAACGACTTCCTCCTCTTCCCCCGTTGGTTGCGGACGCTTCCCGCCAGCGAGGAGCTGGAGACCGTCAGGATGGTCGGGACCCAGGGGATCTTCCGCATCAGGTCCGGCGAGGGCCTCCACGCCTTTATTTGTTTCGGCCCCAGCCCCATCATCGAGGGCGAAGTGGAGTCCTTTTCTCTTTTGGGCCGGCAGTTAAACTGGTTCATCCTCTATCACCTCTTCCAGCGGGAGCTGGTGGGAGAGTTGGAGGCAGCCGAGCAGAGGTTGTCCAAGGTCGGTGAGGAACTGGCTCTCGCTGGGAAGAATTTAGCCAGGAAGACCCTCGAGCTCAAAACCATGTTTCAGGCGGCCCGGGATTTCAGTGCGCCGCTGGCCGTTCACGAGCTTCTGAATACTTTCCTCGTCACCATCATCGGGCAGCTCGGGGTCAGCCGCACGGCGGTCTTTCTCACGAAGGGCGATCGTCTAAATCTGACGATTGCCAAAGGGATAGCGAAGGACCAGGACCTGACCTATTCATCGGTCCTCTCCGATGACATCCGAAAGCAGCTTCTGGTCTCAAAGAAGCCCCTGCCGCTCATCGCCCTGGCCGAGGGCGACACCGGCGCCCTCACGGAGAAGCTTGCCGCATTTGGATTGACGATGGTTTGCGGTCTCGTCTCCACCCGTGAGTTTCTCGGTATCCTTGCTCTGGGGCCCAAGGTCGGCCAGAAAGATTACGATTACGAGGATCTGCACTTAATTTGGAGCCTCTCCAAGCAGGTTTCGGTCCACCTGGAAAACGCCCGTCTCTTCCAGCGGCTGCACAAGCACGACCGGGACACCGTGGGACGCCTGATCGCCGCTATTGATTCCCGGGACCCTTACACCCGCGGCCACTCCGAACGGGTCAGCCGGTATGTGGCTCGGCTTGCACAGATGGTTGGCCTTCCACGGAAGGAGATCCACCAGATCGTCTACGGTGCCATCCTCCACGACGTCGGCATGATTGCCACCTTGGTCGACGCCACCCTCCAGGACACGGTACATCTGACCGAGGATGAGCAGAGCCAGGTGGAGGCGCACCCCAAGGTGGGCGCCGATATCCTCGAACTACTTGGCTTCGACCAGGAGTGCATCAAGACCGTTAGCCAGCATCACGAGCGCAGGGATGGTACGGGGTACCCCCTGGGGCTCAAGGAGGAGGATATTTATATAGGGGCCCGTCTGGTGGCGGTGGCCGACTCCTACGATGCGATGGTCAGCGGACGTCGCTACCGGCAACCAAGGAAGCAGGAGGTAGCCTTGGCTGAGCTGGAGGCAGAGTCCGGTTCTCGTTACGATCCGAAGATAGTGGGCCTCTTCGTCCAAATGATCACCCAGGGTGCCGGGGACGATGGCGGACGAAAAAAGGGTAAGTAGCGAAGGGCACTCATAGATGGGTTGGTGCTATGCCCGAGAAAGATTGTACCGTGCGTATCTATGCCGGTGAGGCCGATAGTGGTTCCGCTGCGGCTTTCGGGTTGGCGATGCGTCGTCGGGGTGTTGGTGGACGGGTGGCGGTGGTCCGGTTTCTTAAGAACCATACCTCCGGTGAGATAGGTTCGGCGAGGGATCTCGGGATCGAGGTTTTCAGCTACGGCAACGACACACACTCAGCGGAGGATCGGGGATTTGTAGGCGAGGGCTGGCGGATGGCCCTCGACCTTATCCAGGCGGGGAAGTACGACCTGCTGATACTCGATGGTCTCCTGAACGTGCTGGATACCGATTCCTCTCTGCCGGGGGAGGTCGGGGACCTTCTCGACCGGCGGCCTTCACTGAAGCTGGTCCTAACCGGCCGGAGCGCTCCGGTGGAGCTGGTGAAACGGGCCGATGTCGTCGTGGAGATGCTGGACATAAAACACTGAAATAGTAGAATGAAGAACCGCGTCAATTTGGTGTACCAAGATGAGACTCTCCGCCAGGGACTGGCGGATCAGTTCTTATGGCTGGAGCGATGAAAGTCGTCGCCCTGGTGGCCGTCCCCCTCCTCCTGGGAGTCGGCGTCGTCCTGGCGTTTCTGCCCAACCGGCTGGGTTTCGACAGGCCTGGCGAGGAGCTCGTCGAGGGGCATTACGACGTGCGCGGCGCACTGTACGATTGTATTCGGGGCCTCACCGATGAGGAACTCGTTGGGCAGCTCTTCGTGATCGGGATTGATGGCGAGGTGTTGAGCGCCCCGATGGAGGATCGGCTCGCCGAACTGAGGCCCGCCGGGGTGATCCTCTTTGCCCGGAACATTGGCGACGCCGACCAGCTTCAAGAGCTGACCGGTGCCATCCAGGCGAAGGCCGCTGAGTTGGGTCTGGCCGGACTTTTAATCGCCATTGACCAGGAAGGCGGGAGAGTCCGTCGTCTGAGGGACGGCTTCACCGCGATTCCGCCGATGGGCGAGCTGCCGGGGAAAACCGATCTTGCAGGCGCCGAGATGATCGGAGGGGTCATCGGCCAGGAGTTGGCCGCGGTTGGGTGCAACTGGAACCTGGCTCCGGTGGTGGACGTCCTGACCAATCCGGCCAACCCCGGTATTGGTGACCGCTCCTTCTCCGCCGATCCCGAGGTGGTGTCCGAGTACGCCTCGGCCCTGGCCCGTGGGCTGCTTTCCGCCGGTGTCGCCGTCTGCGTCAAGCACTTCCCCGGCAAGGGCGAGGCTTCCAGGGACGCCCATTACGACCTGCCCGTTATCAACGTTGACCGGGAGCACCTCGAGAGGTATGAATGGCCGCCGTTCCACGCTCTCCTGGCCGAGGAGCAATGGCTCAAGGCGGCCATGGTCAGCCATGTGGTCATCCCCGCGCTGGACCCCGGACTTCCCGCCACCCTCTCCCCGGCCGCCTACGATGCCATCAGGGGGGAGATCGGCTTCGACGGCGTCGTGGTTACCGACGACATGGAAATGGGGGCGATCATCAAGAACTACGGGCTTTCCGAGGCGGTGGTGATGGCGCTCGAGAGCGGGGCGGACCTGGTGCTCGTCTGCCACACTGCTTCCGAGATGACCGAGGCCCGGAATGCCGTCCTCGCGGCCGTAGAAAATGGCGAACTGGAGCGCGATTCGCTCCACCGCCATGTTCTGCGGACCTGGCTTTTCAAGCTGGCCCTGGGGTTGCCTCTACCTCGGTTCGCCGATTACGAATACGCCTTCGGGGAGCTCTGCCTGCGTCTGGGGTTGGACCCCGTCGAACGGAAACTGCTCCTGGATAACCCGCCCGATGTTTCGGTTTGTGGATCGGCTGAACACCGGACCCTCGTGGATGATGTGCTCCATTAACCGGGCGGGGTCCACTCCCCGGCGGCCGCGCTCTCCCGCATCCTTGAGTCCAGGGCCAGCTTCCGGTCCACTACACGTTCCCAGTCCAACTCCCTGGCCCATCTCCGGGCCTGGGCACCCAACTTCCTCAGAAGATCCGGATCGCGCCACAGGCGGATGATCTTTTTTCCCAGATCTTCAGGGTCCCGCGGGTCGCAGAGCAGGCCCGTTTTATTATCATGCACCGCGTCGGGTATCCCCCCCGACCGGCCGCCGATCTGCGGTGTTCCCGCCGCTCCGGCCTCAATGTAGACGATGCCGAAGCCCTCGAAGGAGCCGGGTGGATCATCCCGGCTGGGCATTACGTAGAGATCGGCCAGGTGGTAGTGGGCCGCAAGTTCGTCGTCGGCCACCCTCCCCAAGAGCCTTACGGAGCTCTCCAACATCAGCTCTCCGATTATCTCCCGGATCCGCGGCAGGTAGAAGCCGTCCCCGCCGAGGAGCAGCACCGTTTCGGGGAAGTTCCGGAGGACGGCGGGTAGGGCGCGAAGAACCGTGTCGAAGCCCTTGAGGGGTATGACCCGTCCGACGATGAAGAGTACCTTGCTGTTGGGGTTTAGCTTATAACGCTCGCGGAGTTCGGCGAGTTTAACGGTCGATGGCTGAGCGGCGAAGCGCTCGAAATCCACGCCGGGATGGATGATCTCGATCCGTTCGCTGGAAACCTTGTGTCCCTTCGCTACGATCTCAGCGGCGTAGTGCGCATTGGCCAACACCGCCGACGCTCCGGTGAAGCTTTCTTGAAAATATCCTGAAAGACGTTTGTCGCGGGAGAAACGCAGAGTCTCGGTACCATGGGCGTAGATCAGATACGGCCACCCGCCGATGGCCGAGAGGAGCATGGCGACCATCGAGTCGGGATGACAGTACCCCACATGGATCGTATCTGGAACGCCTTCGCCTATCAGCCGGCAGGCGGCCTCGTAGTTGGATAGAAAGGCGGCGGACTTTCCTGGGGGGCAGGCGGCGATGAAACCGGCGATCTGCTCCACCACCCGCCGAGACGGTGGTTTACCGGGGAGAAGCCGGGTGGCTTCGGCGGCGCGGCGCGCCAGTCTCCGGTACTCCCTCAACAGGCATCGCCCACCGTTATAGACCCGCCGGATCGGGACGGGGCTCGTTGCATCATAGGAGCGCCATCCGAGACGGTAACTGTCGAGGACGCGAACCGGAAGTCCGCGCTGCAGAAATCCTTCGGCGGCGTTGACCATCGAAGTCTGAATCCCGCCCGTTGAGGGGGGGTATGAATGGGATAACAGTAGCACTCCGCCCGTCAATCTCGGAGTGCCCCGGGGGGGATTGGCCGGGAGGCTTCGTCTAAACTCCCGGGCAGCGATGAGGGAGGGGAGGCTGCGCAGGGGTGGTAGTTTCCAGGGGAGGCCGCCCTTGGTGATCCGGTGGATCGGCTGGGTAATCGGCACGAACCAGACCTCGTCGGCCAACGCAAGGCTGGCGAACAACAGGTCGGGTTTTACGTGCCGGGTGTCCGTGCATGAAAGGTAGATACGCCGGTAGCGCGGGTGGGAGACAGCGGAGCGGATTGCCCGGTGAAGTCCGAAGCTCCCGACATGCCGGAGGTCGTCTAAACGGACGCGGTCATCTGCCGGCGGCCACTCTGCCCCTCGGGGATGGTTGACGTCAATAACCAGGTTCCGCATCAGCGGTATTCGAGGAGGAGAGTCTGAGCCGCCGCCCAGCCTTCGTTTTCGGTGAGGAGGACCAAGTCGTGGATATTCTCCGTCGTGCCGCTCTCCACGGGGTCGTAACCGTTAAAGGCAACGCGGTAGAGCAACCCGCCTACACCGCCGGCCAAGCAGAAATCCGCGTTCAATGCCTCTAGCCCGAGGAGTGAGTAGCCGATGTCGGCTACGAGCGCGAGTTCACCGTCCGACAGACAAAGCGCCACGCCGTCCACAGCCAGAAGCCAGGCGTCGCCGGAGTCTAACAGCTCGGCATCCTCGAAGCGTCCGTAGTCGCACGTCTGTGGCTCATCCAGCTCGCCGTTAGTAATCCAGGCATAGACGCCGTTTCCGTTTAGATCGCCGCCTACGACGAGGCTCCGGTCCGCACCAGCGTTCACCGCCCGCCAGAGGAGGTTGGGATCCGTGTAGATCAGCTCCCAGTCTCCGCGTGTCGGTTCCCATCGCCACACCTCGCCCTCGGAGCCCACGGTGAAGACCGTCCCATCCAACTCCCGGTCTATGTCGGCGAGGAAGGCCGGTGTACCGGGAAGTGCCACTTCGATCCAGCCCTCGTCGGGATCAAAACGGAGAATATGCCCGGTCTCTCCGCTATCGGCGCCCACCGCCCAACACCCGCCGTCTTCGCTCGTGGCCACGCCGGTCAACTCATATTCAAACCCAGTGTGCCTTTCGTACCACGACTCACCGTCGTAATACCACCCCTCTCCCGCCATGCCAACGCCCCAGACCTCGCCGTTTGCCGAAGCGGCGATGTCACGCAAGCCCAGAGCGGGACCGCCGGGCAGCTCGTACTCGCTCCAGTACGGATCCAGGGCGATGTCGGAGCAGGCCAGAGCCGAGAGAAGGATGGGAACCGTAAAACCGAGAAATATTTTCATCTAGATAAAGAGAACGCTGATCGAGAGATCGTAATGCGTCCGGCGGATGGCCTCGCCCATGAGCTTGGCCACGCTGATAGTCCGGATGATGTCGGGGGCGCCGGGGCGCTGGGGAATGGTGTCGGTCACGATGAACTCGGTGAAGACCGAATCGGCCAGTTTTTCAAAGGCTCTGCCGGCGAAGACGCCGTGGGTCACCGCGGCCCGCACGCTTTTCGCCCCGCGATCTAAGAGCAGCTGCGCGGCGTTGACTATCGTCCCCCCCGTTGAAACGATGTCGTCAATGATAAAACAGTGCCTGTCCTTGACCTCGCCGATGAGGGTCAACGCCTTGGAGGAATCGGTGGAGTAGCGGCTCTTGTCCACGATGGCGAAGCCGGAGTCGAGCCGGGCGGCGTAGGAGCGGTTTATCTTGGCCGAGCCGGCGTCGGGAGCAACGATAACCAGCTCCTTGGTGTCGAAATTACCCAGCTCGCGCAGGAAGAGGGGCCGGGGCAGGAGGTTGTCCACCGGTATATCGAAGTAGCCCTGGATCTGGCCGGCGTGGAGGTCCAGGGTCAGCAGGCGGTCGATGCCGGCCCGAATCAACAGGTTGGCGACCAGCTTGGCCGTGATCGGCACGCGTGGCTTGTCCTTGCGGTCCTGGCGGGCGTAGCCGAAGTATGGGACGACGGCGGTCACCCGGCGCGCGCTGGCCCGGCGCAGAGCGTCCACCATCGTTAACAGCTCCATCAGGTTGTCGTTGACGGTGGCTTCGGCCGAGGCGCAGGTGGGTTGGATGATGAAACAGTCACGGCCGCGGACGTTCTCGCCTACCTCCACCCTAATCTCGCCGTCGGCAAAGCGGTCCAGGACGCGTTTCCTAAGCGGGGTGTGGAGGTAGGCGGCGATGTCGTCGGCCAGCTGAGGATGGGCGTTGCCTGAGAATAAAAAGAGATCGAGCATGGGACAACTCCCGGGAATCTGGTGACGGGTCGGTCCGGGCGTGCGGTCGTCGGTTTCTCTCGACGTTTTGCCGGGGGCATAGCTCGCTTTGCTCGGTTTGCCGGGAGCATAGCTCGCTTTGCTCGGTTTGCCGGGGGCATAGCTCGCTTTGCTCGGTTATTCTACCACAGCCGCCCCGGTCGCACCCGCGATCGGGCGCGAAAAGGGAATGACTTTCGCCATCCCCCGAGGATTACACCGTTTTACTGCCGTGCCGCCGGTTCAGCCGACGTTGACCAGCCGGCGGACGACCAGGAGCTTCCATGCCTGGATGTGGCGTCTCGGACTTATGGGGCGGTCCAAATAATTTTCAATCGAAGAACGTCCCGCGTCGCTCGGGCGATCCGGCTTCTGCACGAGGGAGGTTTATCCCGGGGTGTTCTGGGTGGTGGGTCAATCGGTGCGGAGGCTACTCTTCCTCAACGTTGAATCGGTCGTGGGTGAAGTTGGATGTATCTTCAGAATTGTCTATTATATGTCAATTGGCCAAAAATGATTACTGAAAACTGACCAGTCTTTCCAATCACATGAATGCTCGGGAACGTACAGCAACCACAATTTATCTACGAGTTCAGATTCAGGTATTTTATACCAATAACGTTGACCATTCTCATCTTCAGCTACAGATACTACAGAATAATTTTTACCACTTGTAGATTTATAAAAATCCGGTGAAGGTAAAAGCCCTAAGTCCTTGAAAATTAAATTATCACGAGTAAAGTTGTATTCATTTACCTTTATGTCAATATTACGAATAGAACCCAGCGGAATTAAGGATTTATCTACACTTGCTACGAAAAAGGTATAATAACTATCTAACATAACACCATACTCAACTGCAGATTGTCGGTAATACTCTACTAATTCGTAATCGTCGTCTTTAACAGCAACACCCATTAGACGTAACAAGTTCCTTTCCTGATTAGAAAGTTCTAAAAATGTTGAATAAGAATCACCTAATTCCGTATCAAGACTGAAAAGAATAAGCAACGCACGGTATTCACCATCAGGTGCCATAAGCGGAATTGTATCGTATTCATTACAGCTAAAACCGTAATGGTATTCAGTAACCTCTTTTACGAGTGCGTTCAACTCTTCGGAATCGTAAGTGTCTACAGGATCAAACTCAATCCCTTCAGCCGGTTTTTCCGGGAAGAGCATCTCGCAGTCTTCCGCGGCGCGGATAGCAGCGAAAGCTTGAGTAAATGCTAGCAAAACAACAAGCAGTAACACGAAAAGAGAAAGCTGAAAACGGTTAAGGAAGCCCAAGGCCTACTCCTCCTCGACGTTGAATCGGTCGTGGTTGAAATCGGCGTCTTCGGCGCGAACCAAGCCGGCGTTGTCAACAGCGCACTCGATGTGCCCTTGATCATCGGAGTAAGCGTAGTGGTAACCGGGCGGTGTGCCGTCGTTATCGGCTTCCGGACAGGTGAGCATTCGGCGGATGTTATCCGGGCTGGTAGAGTTGGCCATCAGCTCCTGGGCGTTGGGGTGGGCGTTGGGATCGGAGAGCCGGGCTCCGGCGGGACCGATCCGGGCTCCGGGATGGGTGGACTTGTAGCGCGCGATCTCGACCTCGAGGTTCGATTGGTTGGTGGTGCAGGCAATGCGGTTGGCGTCGGAGATGTAATCAATGATGTTGGGCACGGCGATGGCGATAAGGATCGCGATGATGACCAGCACGATCATCAGCTCGATGAGGGTCAGACCACGAATAGCTCGTGTAATACGGAATATGCCTATATGGGCGATCTTACACTTCTGAAATTTGGAAAAGATTGCTTTCACAGTTGAATAGAATCTGACATGCAGACTCATTGCGTTACCTCTTGACAGGTTGTGCTCGTCGGTAAAGCTCATAGGTACGAAGTATGGAACGTCCCATTGAGCAAGTTATCAGTAGAATTTTAGGCTTATTAGTCACGATAATCATTAAAAAAGCGATCATCTACACGAAACGATTGAACGGAAACAAGACCTAACTCAAGCTCCTCTAGCATTTCGATGAGCTTCTCTCCATCCACGAGTTCAATTGGAGGAACACCGTCTCGGACTGCTTCCTTCTTCGCATCAGTTGTGAATGAACCGGTGGAAATGATAATTCCCTTGTCTGCACGCCCTTGCATCGCC
>SDBS01001935.1_pt1 | contig 20854 bp, 24 predicted proteins | sample 2277091 | NCBI WGS metagenome assembly SDBS01 (sample SAMN10404972, study PRJNA504765) | marine sediment metagenome | isolation source: marine sediment core GS10_PC15, 163 cmbsf | place: Arctic Ocean: Southern Knipovich Ridge | collected 2010 | reverse complement strand
CTGAGAACGTCCCCCGCCTTGTGCCCATATTTCTCCAGTTAGGTGGCGATTGCTTTTAGCTGTTCAACTTCTGACCTGATTTTCCCGTCAGCTCCCATACCACGTTCTACCCCATCGAGTTTGACCAAGCCAGCATCAAATAGGGTTTGCAGGCTTTCGTCGAACTGTTCTTCTTCCTGTTCACCCTTCAGTGATCGCAACAGATCAGCCCCAAGCTGTTGCCTACTAAGAGCGCCCATATTCCACAGGATTCGTGCCGGATCGTCTTTCCCTATTCCGAGTTTCTCGAAGAACGGATCCAGGTCTTGTTCTGCCTGGAGCGACTGCATCATAGCCCCGGTTACCGGCGCACCACCCGTAATCATCTGTGCCAGGGCTGGAATTTTCTCCTCCTGCGGCACATCTGGGTCATACCAGGTCGTGATGGCCTGCGTTATGTCAGCCTGCCCTTGCAGCCGGCGCTGCTCCGCCCTGCGCTCTCCGGCGATTTTAAGGATCATAGGCATCAAGCTCTGGCTTAGACCCGCGAATGGTATTCTCTGTTGTGGCATATTCGTCTCCTATCCGATGTCGAGCAAACCGAGGTCTTTGAGCAGACTGTATTGAAAGCCGAACTCTCCCAATTGCCCGACGCCGCCCATGAACCTTTGAAAGCCTCCGGGTTGTTTCTCTTTTTGAGCCAGAGTCGCCTGCACGAGCATTTGCAGAGCGTTTTGACGGAATTGCTCTGCCTGCATGGAACCAGCCTGAAAGGCTTTAGCGTAACCTAACTTTGACTGCGCTGTCGTTGTTGCCGCCGTACGGAAGATTGGGCTCACCACATCCCGATAGAGCGATGTCATTCCCTCGCCAGCACCGAAGACTCCTCTCGCTGCCGCTTGTTCACTGAACCCTTGCATCCCTACCGGCAACTGACCCATAATCTCAGCAAGTTGCGCCTGAAGTTCTTCATCGTAGGCAGCCTTGTCCGGTAGAAACGCACCGGAAACACCGGCGCCCGCCTCTCCCCGTAGCATATCAATGAGCCACTGGGGAGCGGCTCCCTCCGTCCCTCCACCGCCAAAAAGGCCACCAACGAGTCCAGCCGCACCCATTCCAAGTGTTAATGCGCCTACTGGCATCTATTCACCCTCAACTTTCCATTGGACGGTCGCCGTATCGGAACCGTCACTTGATTTAACCATAAAGGTCTTGCCGGTCAACGGTACTACCCAGTATCTATTCGTGTTCGTTGTGTCCAGAGACCAGGCAACACCCCGGTATGTCGTGGAGGACAGAAAACCTACGCTTTGTCTTCCCTGGGCGGGCGAGGTGTTCACCGTCACGGTTGCCTTGCCACTGGAGAGCCTTATTGAACCCGTGACTCGGTGTTGTCCCTTGCGAACTTGTCCCTGATTGATGGGTCGCCCATACTCATCGTAGGTGGTCTTGACCTTCTTCTCAACGATTTTCGCTCGGTTGACCTCGAATGTCTGAGGCATGATTTGACCATCGACGGGGCAGTAGACCAGCAGGATCGCTATAGACAGGACTATGCCAAAAACCTTCTTTCTCATTTTTTCTTCCCTTCATCCCAAGGAATCCAAGCAAAGCGAATCCCGTGAATCTTATAGTCTGGCAAGGTTGTGTCTGCTCGCGTGAACTCAGCGTATAGACACCAACTCCGAGTTGTATCGGAGCCAGGTATAGAATTGAATTCAAGGGGGTCCCTAAATACCCCAGCACTTGGTGTCGTTATGATTGCAGGACCAGACGATTTCGTGGTGTAAGCTACTTTAATCGAATCAGTGGGAGTTCCGTCATACGTGATGATGGCCAACGATTTCCTGCCGGCGGTTAAATCCAAAGTGCACTGCACACTCGACCACCCCAAGGGATAGTTGTCGGGCAACTGACGGTACTGCGTCTCACCTTCAACGAACCACTTATCCGGGTCTGCGTCATCGCAGTCATATACAGCAAGTTTTACCTTGGCTGTGGAAACCTCCGTCCATTTAGCATACATAGAATAATTGATAGGGCTGGTTATACAATTTCCCAAAGGATTGGGAAAGACACCGTCGGTAAAACTTTTATGGGCGTAGCCAGTCGATTTATTGGTGATGCCTATTCCAGCCGACCACGTCATGGTCGAACCATTCACATCCAGAACCGCCAGAGCATAAAGGCCACCCGCCAAAGAAATGTTTACGTCTACCGACCACCACTGTGCCGAGGCATCTGTCCCAATTGAAATCGTCGGACTAGTGTCTACTAAAGGCCAGGTATCAATAGCGCCAGAACTGGCATCATAGATTCCAAATTTTAACACCGACGTCTCAGCAGTCGGTGAACCCCGAGCGTAGATAAATATCGAGTCGACAACACAAGTCGGAACAGGGAGACCCCAACCAGCCATAGCGGCAGTATCGAATTGTCCATATAAATCATTGTCAACGTGACCAAAACTGCCAGAACTGGACGTGTTTCCAAAGCTACCAGTGTCCCACGAGGGACCTCCAACCCGAAAATAGATGGTGTTGACCGTACATGCGGGCACATTGTTTGACTGCCATGTAGACATGTAGCTTGCGTCCCAGTGACCAAATTGAACCGTACTATCCAACAGTTCATAGGTGCCAATCGTGCTTTTATTCCCAAACTTCGAGACGGTATCTGCTGAGTAGGTGTCACCGTTGTCATCAATCGAGACAGAGAAATCCTCTACTATCTTGTTGACGGCTATGCGAGCGTCAACGGTGGAATCAAGGTTTTTGCTATATGTCTTAGCCCCCACTGAGTCGGTTCCCAGCTTGTCCCAGAAAGTAAGCGTCCAGTCCTGTGCAATTCCAGAACCAAGAATCTCTACCCATAGAATCTTTTTGCGCCCGGGACCTTCCAAGAAGGCCTTTGTTTTCAGTCTGCCCGAATAACCGCCACCGGGATCAACATTCAGATCTTCATCGTAGCCCCAGCGGTAAAGCGTGTTGGAATCAGACAAAAGCACCCACTGAGGTTGACCTATCCGAGAGACTGTTGTGTCAAACCCAAAAGGTGCTGCATCCTGAATGCCAAAGTCATAGCACTTCCAGTGAGGTTTGGGTTCAAAACTCAAGAGGTAGGTCTTGGTATTGAGATAATCACTCGTTCCGAAGGGCAGAGACCACCAGTATTCATTGTCGACTATACGCCCCACGCTAAAAGTCAGGGCAGAGCGGATCGAATCGAGGCTGGCGTCAATCAACTGCGAGTAAGGATTTTGATTGTTGGCCGCAGCACCCAATTCGTACAGTCCATTGTTGTGAGCGAAAAAGGTCTGAGTACCGAGCCGCATCAGAGTATTCGGAGCCTGTAACCCGATGTTATTGACGATCCGGTCAACGGAGTATTGGTAGTAGGAAGCACCCTGAAGGAGTACAATGGAGTTTTGTCGAGGGATCAAAAGCTGGTCGTTCGCCATAGACAACAATCCAGAGAACCAATCACCTTCCATTGGCTGTACGTAGAGGAACCAAGAAGGGGGGAATGTCGACGGTCTCCCGAAGTCCGAATACTGAAGCCGGTTCGGTTGATCCGGGTTACCTATGGCATATATCCTTTTTGTGTGATTATCTATTGCTGTGGGCTTAAAGCTCAACAGGCTGTCACCGGTACAGAAATCATCAGGGTTATATCCGGGATAAACACGAGTAGAACAATCTCCCGTTGCTGAGATATACAATGAATCCCAAAGATTGCACCTTGGCCGATTGTACAAGATTGGTCCACTTTCACCTATGTCCTGCCATGTTACACTGTCATTGTGCTTAACCACATCAGCTTCAAGTTCTGCGACCAAGTACCAATACTGGAGTGTGTCAACATCGATAGTATCCGGCCAGAAGTGAGCATAGGAATATCTATAGATACGCTTCGTTGTGATTTTTGGATCTGTGGGTATTGGTAGGCTGTCAAGGCGATGACCATCATAAGGGTTGCCCGGTCCCGGTGTGTAGCGTGAACCCGGCCCTGCAAAGTTCCGTACCAACGTTGGTGCAGAGGGTAAAGTTTCCCTACCGGCAGAATCCACAAATGTAACAAAATAAGCAACGATGACATGGTCCATACTATCCAAGTCGGGCAATCCCCAAAATGGGCCATCCATGCCGCCAACTTGCGGAATCTTGTATGGGCTACCAGGACCCGGCGGACTCCAATAATCATACTCTGCATTTGAGCAGGTTCGGTTTCGATTGACGAGACCAGAATCATGGAAACCCCATTCATAGGGAAGATAGCTGCCTGCACTTGCCAAGTTGTCGAGATATATAATTGAGTCGTTAGAGGCTTCTATTGAATCAAGTATTTTGAATGCACTATCTACACCTACTTCTTCACGTAGTACAAGTAACCAAGGCCATTGATTGTCAAGCCATCCCTTGCGTGACGGTGGCCATAATCGTAACATGATTTTGCCGTCATGTACCTCAATCGGCCAAGACGCGGCAGAGAGATATGAGTACCGAATCGTATCTTTTCCTCTAAATGCACTCTTATATCTGAACACGCCCGTTAGGTTGCCACTTCCGTCTATACCCACGGCCTTGGGTTGGCCCGGACCAAGTGGTCGCGCCGGGAAAGCCGTCACCCCGTCATAAAGATAAAGCTCCCGACCGTAGCCCCCGAACACCAGATTCTCATGTAGAATGACTGACGTAAGAGGAACATTTGCATTGAGCGTATCTCGGAAAGAATTGAAGAGTGTATCTATGATGAGAGTTGTGCAAGCTGCTGGAGTCTCAGTACATTTTGCCAGGCGAGAAGTGCCTGCCCTGATAGCACTGTCCAGATTCGTGAAGTTGTCGTAGGATCGAACCACCAAGAGTTGTTTCTGGCCGGGACCGTGATAGACCAGCAGACCTTCTATTATATCAGTTATGGTGTCGCTGATGTAGAGTTCCAGTCCGTTCCTTCTTTCAATATAGCCGTCTGTGGTAACATCATAATTAAGCATCACCGTCAACTGATTGTCCTGCATCAGTGCATTCCCCACAGAGTTCACCAAGCCACCGGAGAAGCCGCGGACTTCGTGAATCTGAATGTCCTGTGCGGGTGCTGAGGCAACGAGAAGGATGAGTAAGAAGAGTAGTAGTCTCATTGCTGTGGTGCTCCCTGTTTGAGCAGACCCATATCCATCCTGACTTCCTGCCAGATCGCCTGCGCGTGACCTCTCATATGTAAAGCCTCATAGTAGTAACCAGTGGCTTCCTTGATGATTAAGTGAATGAGGTCTGCCGGGACATCGACTGTCGATGTGTCGGTGGTCAACACGTTAGCGGTGCTCAGGTACTCAACATAGATGGTGTCCTCGAGGTTTTCGGCAGCCCCCATCTTGAGTATCAAGTTTGCACTGTCCTGATTGATCCAGATAAGAGAGTATTGCATCGCAATGACATCAGTAAGAAAGCCGGGGTTTCTTAGAACAGGATAGGGGCCTTCGTCCTCTGGGGGAATTCCAAATACTTTCTTGATGGCCCGGAACCCCGAGGGCATAGCGAATGCTCTATTTGTGTCAAGACCAAACTTCGCTGTCTTAGGAATGAATCCGCCAAGTCGGACAACCGACTCCTGGGACATATTCAACCAGTGGCTCAGGGAGGAATCGGTGAAGAAGGCTTTGGTTGCGTCAACTTCATCCAGCCGATAGCGTAGCCGTGTTTTCAGGTCACCCAACGTCTCCGCAGATATTGTAGGCATGAACATCACGCTGGCTAAGATTATGAATATGAGTTTCTTCATCTGCTCGCCCCAGACTTTCTCATTAAAACGTTGTGCTCAGTGATACGTTTCGATGGTCGAAGCCGACTGCGGGTTTGAACTCTTGATACCGGCTCTTTGAGTTTAGCCACCCGACTTTCATAGACCGCCATATCAATCTGAAAGGCGGGATTCTCGTCCGGTAATTGAGACAACACGCCTCGTTTGAGTGTATCGACATCGACTATGATTGTCACGTCATCCGTCGTGGGTATCCGGTAGTAATCTATCTCCAGCGTCATAGCTTCGCTGGGATCATCAGCCAGGGTGAGATAAAAGCCGGGAATGTTATTGACCACCTTCTTTTCCACCCAAGCGTAGTGATCGTCAGTTGTGAGACCGTCAAGTTTGCGCCGCCGGATTTCCTTCTTGCTGAGGATGTAGACAAAAGCTACCGGTTCGCCGTGTTCATCGACCTCGGAACACTCGGCGACTGTCCGAAAGTCGGGATTCAGCATATATTCCCGAGTACCGGTCGTGACCGATATAATCTGGGTCTTCCACAGCGCCTTGAAGCGGCTCTCGTTCTGTAGGAGCATGTGACGAGCGGTGTCGCCCGTCAATGTCTCAACCTTATTACGCAGTGCTCGGTTCGTTGACCCGAGGCGCTCCATCAACTCCTGGACTATCTGTGCTGTCGCCGCCATCGTCTACCTCTTCTACCTTTGTAGCTTTTTCCCAAGCCCGGACTTTTGATTTGATGCCCGCAAGATTCGGCAGTTCGGGCTTTTCGGTTGCCTCGAGGTTAAGTCGTGTCTCGACAACCTGGATCTCTTTGACAATCCCCATAGCCCGCCAGAAGCCAGTGGGGTCTTCCTCGTCAATGTCCCAACCGCTTGTGTGCCGGAACATCGGATGTTTCATCATCAGGGCGAGTACCTTCGAGTTCCTGACGTATGCCCGATGAACCCGAAAGAGAACATCAAAACCCGTGCCGGCCTTTCTCTCCATTCTTCCACCAAAACCCACCTGCTCCTGAACACTGTCAATTCTCACCCGTGCGTGTTTGAGCTTATCTGAGTAAAAGACCGCCACCAACGGCAAGTCCTCCTCTTCGAGGTCTCGGTTCATCGTCGGGAAAGTTACTTCGCGTCTCATAAACACTCCTTAATTTGGGGGACCGGGAGTTACCCCGGTCCCGTTCACGTTTAGATGCTCAGTCGAGCATACATGTGCGAGGCTCTCAAGGCGGGGCCCTTGACAATGGACTCTCGCGCCAAGACGAGTTGCAACGGCTCAGTCGCGTGGAACGCGCTTGTGTCGTTGTACATCTTGACGACGAGTCGAAGTCCGTCTGTGCCGGTGATAGGTACACCACTTAGGTTCACGACCTTCTCCACGGTTGTAGCCGCAGATTGGATCGGACCCCAAATAACAACAGACGTACCGAGAACATCGTCGCAGGCTAAAACACTGAGATAAACAGTGTCAGCCGCGTAAGTTGCCAGAGCACGTATCTCTAAGAGCAAGTGTTCCGTGTTCGCATCGTGCGGGTGCGGGGTGTTGGAAGGGGCATTGAAGGTGATACCGGCATAATGCTCCTCGGCCGTCAGGAGAGACGTGTCGAGAAGTACAGCGTACCCGGCAGCAACCGTGCAATCCTGATCGGTCAGGGTGGTGATGAATGCACAGTTACCGGCGCTCACCTCGATTGTTAAGTCGGGCGGCGCGTCAACATACCAGGCTTCCCAGTCTGTGCTAGCGTTAATCATCGCATGCAGCTCCGACAGGTAGGTCAGGTCTGATATATTGATAACGCCACTCGTTCCAGGATTGTCGCCGGTGGTCACCGCTGCTGCGGCAGTTGAGGCTCCCTGCTCAAACGTCATATCACCTGTCGTCGCAGCGAGAGTAACGTGAGCAGCAACCTGACTGCCAATGTAGCGAATCTTCAGTATTTGGACCGTATCAACTGCTACCCGCGCCACGCCCGTCCGAACAGTCTTTACTGTTGCTACATAACTCATGTCATGCCTCCTTAAAAGCGGACGCCGCGAATGACCATGAAGCTCTCCTCGAGCATGAACTCCCATCCAGCCTGTCCGTAAATGTGACCCGTTTTGCGCATCACATTGTCCAGATTGATCGGATGGTAGCCAATTTCGAGGTTTTCATGGCCAATCAGCGGGCGGTATCTGATGTGTCCATTCGGTACGCCAATGCAGTATCCAGCCAGTAGCGGGTGTTCGTTCATCGCCTCGACCTCCAACAGCGGAAAATCGCCATCGGGGGTACGGACGTATTGAACTTTCACTCCGATACCGTTGTCATCCTGACTGACCTGTACCGCGCCTTCCTTCTGAGCCGCCAACCAATAGATGAAGGATTTGCTCGTCATCAGAACACCAGGCGTCTTTGCGATTGTCTGCCACTCCATCAAGGCGTCCATGAAGTCACGCCATGAGAAGTTAGTCCCGGCAATCCAGACGTTAGTGCTGAGATAGTTAAGCAAACCTTCTGAGGTGTGCGACGGCTCAGTATCACCCGAGTCGGTGGCGAGTTTCTTGCCGCCAAAAAGCAGTTCGCTTTCGAGCTGATGTTTGGCCTGCATCCAAGCGTCGTCCAGAGCAATCTGGAAAGGATCGCCGGTGACGTCGAACTCTGCGGCTTCGGTATCCGTCAGGTCGACAGGCCAGTCGACGATGCCCGTTGAAAATTGCTTGAACTCCTTGGATCCGGTGACTCCAGCACCGACCGTGAATCCCTGTTTCTTGCTGGGCGGGAGAATCAGCAACAGATCACCTCTCTTCATGTAATCTGTCGCGCTACCACGACCATACTGACGAATCACCGTTGTCACTGTGTCGGCAGTCGTGCCGATGGCTGTGACTTTGAAGATTTCGTCTGTACGTGGATTGAAAAGACGACTACCATTGGTTAAACGCAATGTGGCGTCTCGGATAAGCCGAGTGGCCGTCTCCATTGCAGCCTCGTCGGCTCCAATATACTCTACCCAGTTTGCCAGGGGCGCTTTCTCGAAATGGCCGAACAAGTGATTCTTCGTCGGATCAGTTCCACCGTTAGACATAGCCCACGATAGAGCGACGTTGATATGTGGCTTGTTCCGCCAGAGGTCCGGTCCCAGCTCGTAAGGCTTGGCCGGATCTATCGAGAGAGCGGTAAAATCACCCGTGTCCCGCACATCGAACGTATATGTCGCGTCCTTGGGAAACGGCATTGTAGTCTCCTACAATAAAATGCAATCAGGCAGCGTGCTCTTTGACTTTGTCGCTGAGTTTGCCACCTTCCTGCGGTTTAGGCTTTGCAGCCTGTGATGCTGAACCACCCGGTAGACCCATATCCGCCAACTTCTTGGCATACTCCGCCTCCTTACCTGCCTCGGCTTTCTCGACGGCAACCTTAACAGCCTCGTCCAAATTAGAGCCTCGCCAAGCAAGGTGAAAAAGTTTGTCTTGCGGGATCAGTCCGGCCTTGTATTGCGTTTGCAATTCAGTCCGGCCATCAGCACCCGCATCGAAGTCGGGGAACTCCGTTCTCAGATGGGCATGATGCACGGCTCGCACGGTGGGTTCCATTTCCTTGAGAATGGAGTCTCTGCTTGCTGTGCTTAGATGTTTGACCAACTCGACGACTTTGTCGGCGGAGAGTTGACCGTCCTCGCCCAACTGTTTGATTAAAGTATCTGCGCCTACTGGTTCTTTCAGCGTTACGTCCAGCCCATACTCTTTGGCAAGTGCCGGCAATGCTGCCTTGGGATTCTCCTGAAGAGCCCGTTTCCATGTGTCGTATTCCGAGGTCTTTTTGCGAAGTTCCCCAAGCTCGTTGGCTTGTGTATCGAACTTTGCGTTGAGTTCTTCAAGACCCGTTTTCAGTTTTGGTCCTTCAGTAGTCCAATCGACATCACCATTGGTGTCTTTACCGCCTCCGCCGCCGCCGTTAGCGCCTGGATCCTGATCCTTGGGATCAGCATCGTCCGCCGCACCTGGTCCACCGCCGCCAGAACCTTCTTCTCCACCAATCCACATACAAATCTCCTATTGTGTAGTGTTTGACAGCTTGCCCTTTATAAAGGCCAGCATTTTTCTTGCACCTTCAGCCTCTTTATAGAGGTCTTTTGCTTCATCGTAATTTTTACCCTCGTGCAGCTTTTCCATCCTTGAGACTTTATCTTCACATTCGGCCAGAAATTCCTTCATGCAGGGATGTTTCACAAACTGCTGCCATAGGGCACGTTTCCTTTTCTGTTTTTCTTGATCCTCGGTCATTTAGTCACCAGTCCCCTGACGCCCCGAAGGGAGTCACTTTCATCCTGCTGTGATACGAGTTCGGCGTTGATAGGACGCGGAGGCTGTTTCTGGTTCATCTGTTGCCTGTGATCGAAGACATGCTGTTCGAGATTGTGCTGATAGGGTCTCGGCCACAACTGGAAATCAATACTCTGCCGCAACTTCTCGTGCGAGCGCAGGTGTTCGGCATCGTCATTCATCGGTGATATTTCGGCCGGATGACCCTTGGCCATGATGAAATTCTCAACCCCCGGAGGCACATCGTGACCGGCCTCCCCGGGACCGCGCAGGAACTCCGACCACTGCCGGGGTTCCAATATCTGCCACATTCTCTTGAAGATGTTGGGGATATTGTGTAACTGGGGAGCGGCAAGGGCAAAGTTCATGCCAGTAAAGAATTTCTGCTCGGCTGTAGCCTCTTCAGCCAAGTACGATGTCCCACGCATCTCCATGCGGGGTTCGCCCAGCCAGAAGTAATCCTCCTTGGCCACCTGAAAGTATTCGTACCCCTTAGCGCCATGTAGCGAGAGTATCTGTGGCTTCGTCATCCTCGTCTGCTCGAGATAGAACTGTGTAATGTATATCTTTTCCAGGCACACATCCTCCCAGCGTTCCGTTATCCTGAGGGATTTGCTCGACGAGCCGATTGAGACCTCGGTGGTTTCCCTGGCTGTTTTCTGACCCCTGGTAAATGCCCCTTGTGGGTTTGGCCCGATACCGGCACGCTCTGCTAAAGACATCTGCAAACTAAGTTCATCGTTGGCTTGGCCTGATACGTCAAAGCCCGGCTGAACAATGTGAATCATATCTCTTGCCGGCCGGTCGCTCTGGTTTCTGAAGGTGCGACCGGAGTACATGTGAATGTCACCCTCCTCTCCGAGAGGCCAGATGCTATCGTCCAGAATTGCGATGGGATTCATAATGAAGTTCTGGAAGTCTCTCTTGAGATTCAGAATGAGGTTGACGTCATACTGGGGTCGCTCCAAGCGTTCAATCATCCCCATGCCCGGAAATTCCTGTGGCCGGACAACAACCTTCCACAACTGGTAGGGGTATCCCTCGATGCGATGGCGCCGGATGGGAATACCGAGACAGGTTTCCACAATCTCGTAGGGTGTGTAGGCTCGGACTACCTTGATTCTCGTTCCGGCTTTCATAAAGTTGCGTTCTGCGGGGTCATCCTGATCGCTGAGCGGCCATGCCTCAATCTGACCAGCACTGGGTTTCTTTACCCCATCCAATTTCAACTGCTCTCGTATGACGCTGTCGATATTGTAGAAAAATCCCATGTTCGGGTTTCTGCCGCGATCAAGGGCTTTCAGTAGAGTCAAAGACGGATAGTAGACATCTATAAAGAACTCCGAGTCATCAAATCCCTTCCTCGCATCATAGTCCGGATAGGTCAGGAAATAATCCAGATTTTCCACGTCCGGCCGGTCAATGACCATGGCGGGGTTGCGATCCATGAACGTCTCTCGGCGATTGACCGAAAGGGGACCGAGTTCCTCGACGTTGGTCTGTGTCCGCCTGCTTTTCTTCTCGCCCGGGGCTATCTTCCAATAACACCGCGTCACCGCGTAGTCGTACATCAATGCCGTTTGTATAGTCTCGGAAATCGTGTTCTTGAAATCCATCTGTCGGTGCCGGCGCCTCATGTGTTCACTGATAAGTTCCTGCGAGAAGAAGTCCACGGGGTGATCGGCTACAGCTTGCATATAGTCCGGGCGTGAGAAGATAATACCCATAAGTTGTGCCGTGGCTGCTTCGACCATCGCTGAGACCATGGGTAGGTAGGTATCTGAGTAAAGCCGCTTATCCTCTTCGGGATCTCCGGTGCTGACGTTGAACTCCGATGGCGGCGGGTCCTTGCACAAGAAAATGTTCCTATACCGCTCTGCCCGCTGATTATCCTGCCGCTTTCTACCTTGACTCCAAGTGTACCAGGAATTCACCTGGTCGGCGGCATCTTCATCGTTGAGCTGGTGCATGGGGATACCAATGCTGTCTTTCTTCGCTCCGGATGAAGCCGGTGCCGAATCCTTGCGAAAAAACGCTTTCAGGTTCGAAAAGACACTCATGCCCGAACCACCTCTTTCCTACTGCCTATCACCCTCCCCCCCCAAGTTCGTACCAAGCGTGTCCGAACCTGATAGGAAGGTGGCATAATTATGTCGTTGGGTTTGACTGTACTCGCCATGTAGATTCTGGTGATGTCCCCGCCGTGCTCAAAGATACCGTCTTTTTCGGGTTTACCGTCGTTCTCACTGTCCTTGGGGTAGTGCCAACCCCCCTCATAACAAGATATTAAATACTGGCAACGGGGATCAACTAAGACGGCAGGAGTGTCGTCATCGTGGAAGGTGGCAAATATCGCACGAGTATGGTCGGTAGACTCCGTGACGCCGAACTTGCGGCTGAAGCATGGGAGCCCCTTGCCTTTGAGAATCTTGATGTCGGTATTACGTGATCTATCCGCGGTCGTCGGGCTACTGGCATGGCCAGCGGGATCACACCACAATTTGAAGTTTCGCATACGCCATTGAGCCGGGAAGCGATCCTTCATCTTCTTAATGATCTTGTCTCCGAGAACGTAGGTATTGGAGTGTTCCAGGTGAACCTCATCGAGTATGCGTGACTGGAAGAAATGCACCAGCTTTTCCCCTATCATAAGTTGGATGTACTGAGCAAAGCCGGCGCAGGCTACGTTACTGCCAAAGTCTACCATGACAATGATCGGTTTACTGGGATCGACGGGAATGGCTTTTGTAGGAACGAAAGTATCGTACCGCCAGTTTTCGATAACTGGTCCACCCTCCGGTTGGTCACGTCGCATTTCCATTTCCCGGTTCCAGCGCTTCTGGGATTTCATGCGTTTTTTCTGGCGCTTCACCCACTCCGACCCCTTTTCTGTGACCGGGTCCTTCTCGGGGACGGAACTATAGTGCAGACGCAGGGAGTCCGTTTCGTCCTGGGTGCGCCAATACTCCACACCCGGCATCATCGCTGCCAGCACTTCAAGGGGAATACCCCTGTATTCTTCGTCGCTGAGAGACAACAGCTTTTTCTCCATCCAGTGTCGTTGATCTTCTTCGCTCAAATGGCTGGGGGGGCTGTAGGGAACCTTTGTAACCTTGCGGGAATCCCGCAGGTTCGGCCCCATTGGCCGGCGCTGACCATCGGGGATACCGTAGAGGATGCGCCAAGCGGCGCTGTAGCCATTGACGCTGCTTACGGCGATGAAGTGCCCGTTGCCAAAACTCGGCATGGCGGCTGTCATGGAATCACTGAATTTGGGCTGAAACTCAGACTCATCAATCAGGATACCCGTGGTGGTGTAGGAACGAACTATGTCCGGTCCTTGGGGGATCGCCCACAACAGGGACTTCGTCAACTCAATAAGCATCTGCGTATCCGTCCCGTGCTTCTCTCCATACATCTTCACCCGGGGTATTCCGATAAAATCACCGAAATCAGTCACCAAGCGTTCATATATGTGCCGGGATCGGTCCAGAACGTTGTTGGCGTCCTCCTGCTTTTTCGACTGTAACATATTCCGGCGTACCACCCGGGAAAGAATATCGTGCAGGAACATGGCCGCAAAGAACCAGGTCATCATAATCTGGCGGGACTTCTCGATGAAGATAATGTCGAGTTCCATCCAACAGCGACAGAGGAATCGAAAGAGGGCTGTCCGAGGGAAAGGTTTGGCGAGTGCGAGAGACGTTTCCTCGTGCTCATCCCAGGTGCAGCAGAAGTAAATCAGGAATATCCAAGTGTCCTTGAGCGCCACCTGCCAGCGCTTCTGCCAGCGTTCAATCTCCTCTTGGGAGAGCCTGTTATCTGTCGCCGTTGCCGTTTCCATCGAGTGTATCATCTTCTAGGGATGTTTCCCTATTTCTCAGGCGGTCAGCTGTAGTCGAAATATCACCAGTACCCTTTGAGGGTTTCCCGGCCTTGCGTACCGGATTGAGGGGTTTCATAAAGATTTCAAGGACTCTCAATCTCATGTAGTGATCGGGTTCCCGGATAGATTTCGGAACAACCTTCCATAGTTTTCCGTTTTCTCGGTAGACCTTCTGGTAGAAAACCTTCGTGAGCGTTGCCCTCAAAGCATCCTGCACGACCTTCTCGAGTTCCTCGAGGGTAGTGCCCGTCAGTTCCCTGGCATCACTCATCCGCGCTTCGACCGCATGATAAATGCGACTTTTCTTTTGTTTTGAGCTGGGGTTCTGAAGAACTGTCAGAATGGCAGCTTTTGTCTCAAATGACAGGTTTGATCGACTGACCTGCTGCCGAATGCTGAGATCGGCACTCGGGGTAACATCAAATTCCTCTGGTTGTGGCGTGTTGACTGTCACGCCAAACACCTATTAGAGCGTGTAAGCCGTTGTCAAGCAATACGTGTACCGTATGGTACACTACTAAAATGCTATCGTTTGGATGAAATTAGGTCTGTTTTTGTGGATTATTCGGATTGGGACGACCAAAGACGGTCTCTGGATGACTTCTAACTACCGGCCCACGAGCAGGTTGGGAGAGCCCTATCAATTTATAGAAATTACCGTAGTCCCTCCGTCGCTGTCTGAAAGGGACGTCACCCAGGTGTTCAAATCCCCGCAGCCTCATCCACTTCTTGAGGGTTTCGAGTTGAATGCGGTTGCCCTCGGTGAGCTCGTAGATGATACGGAGCCTCTCACAGCCCGGCCGATCGGGCACCAAGACGACCATGACACGAGCCAAGCGCTCCTGACGTGATCCCGGCTGATGAGCGGAAATATGTTGGATCCAGAAGAACATCTGATGCTCCACGTCTGGATCTGATTTGGAAATATCTGTGCGTTTTCTAATGACACTCGATTTTATCCTGACCACCGCACCTTCATGAAGTGGATACATCGAGGCATCACGCTTGCCACAATACGATTTACCGAAGGCCATTTGTCAGTGCAAACTCGCCAAAGTATTTCGAGGCCGCCAAATCATAAACTATAGCCGCATCAGTCTCGGAATCGAAACATCCGAGATGTATCCTCTTTTTGTTCACTACAATACGTGAAACCCATTTATGGTAATTACTATGCAAGTAGACTCCTTTGTATCTTGATGTACCGACCTTTTGGTTCCTTCGAGATTGTTGATTCTGCGCTACTGAGCAAATTCTCAGATTTGATCTCTGATTATTCAAACCGCGGCCGTCACGGTGGTCAGATTCTTGCTTATCACCTGGCTGGAGTCCGAGAATTACCCTATGCATCAGTTCGGTTCTTGGATTGCCTTCAGCAACACGGAAGTTACGTGCGGCGTAGAAGGTATGGACAGCTTGTCTGGCAAACCATTTCCACTGACTCAGCCAATCGTAATCGGCGTCGTCTACTTCAGCACAAAGACCACGTGTAAGCGGTATCTGTTTCATGAGACTTTACTATAACGGGCGGCATTTCTACCGCCCGCCCACAAACAAAAAAGGAAAACGGCCCGTTAGGGCTTATTCTCGTCTGAAAGGTCTTCACCGAGGGGTTTCGCTTCGTCAGGTGAAACACCTTCATCCTCGGTGGCTGGCTCTACCTCTGAACCGGATTCTTCGGTCTCGAGCGGTATCTCATCTTTGAGCATCTCCTGGGTGAGCGGCCTTGTTCTTTCGGCTTTGCTTAGCAGGTCATTCACCTGCCGCCAGACCTCATCTGGAAGGTCGTAGAGAGTGTTTTCGACTCTGAGTTTTCTCACTGTGGAGCTTCTCCTTCCATTTTGGGCTCTTCCGGCGTCGCTGCCGGTGCCGATTTTTCGACCACGTCTTTCTCATCCCACATAAAGCCGAGGATGCGGCAGACGCTTTCGACACTTGCCGGTGTCTTGGCTTCAATAGTGCATCCCTTGGCAACCAGAGTGAGGATGGTCTTCATCGCGACCAGGCCGAGAGCGCCCAAGGATGTCTCGGCATACGAGATCGGCTCAATGACGACGATGGTCGTCTTGTCACTCAGGGTCAACCAGACCGGATAACCCTCAATGCCGATGTTCACACAATGGTACTCTGAAGGGTACTCTGGCATTTGTTTCTCCTTTCATAATGTCCAGATGTTAACAAATTTCGCCCCTGGGCGACTGTCCAGAGGCCGGATTTTTATGAACGCATTAGCTTTGATGGCGTCCTCAATCGTTTTGACGTGACTTCCCCCACCTTCCGCACCGATGTAGGAATCCTCGTTGATACAGACGGCTACGTGGACGGCAATACCATGACGGTCAAACCAGAAACAGAGATCACCACATTTCGGCTCGTCGCGGCGCATAGCCGGAAGCCTAAATATCTTCCATAGGCCATCAGCAGTGTAATCTCTTTTTCTTGGTATCACACCGGCAGATTTCAGACCCTCTATAACAAGGCCGGAACAGTCGAAACCCATGGGGTCATCTCCGCCCCAAGTGTACCAAGTGCCGTAATACTTCTCGATCACCCAGAGGAAAGTTTCAATCCGATTGCGAGGCAAATTCATTTAGCTTCTAACGATATTTCTCTTGACATATCGTTAAACAGTCGACTTTTTATTTTCAATGCAAGCAAAATTATCGTTAGAGTCAAAAAAAGTTGAGAAAGGAGTCCTGAGAACATGAAACTTAAACTCACGAATGACTGGGTACTCGTTGAGCCGGTATTGCGGAAAAGAATAACAGCGGCCGGTATCCACATGCCCGAGCAAATGCAACATCTCGAGCCTCACTATGGCAGGGTACTTGAAGTCGGACCTGGCAAGCTCGTAGACAGTGGAGAGTGCCTACCGATGTCTGTGAAGCCCGAAGACATGGTGTTTTACAGTAGCCTTCATGCCTACCCGATTCTCTACCATGGTATAGGTCATTTCCTCATCCACGACTACGAGGTCTTCGCGGTTGTCGAAGACGAAGACGAAGGGGAGAAACTGCGGGAGACGCTAACTGCCGACGTCAGTAAATCCAAACTGAAAGCAAAATGCCCGGCACACGGTGTGGCCTGCGCTCCCTGGTATGCCCTCTCCGATGGCAAAAAGGGTCTCTACTGCCCGACTGCGCATAGGTTTTACCCGGAGGAAAAGACAAAATGAGATACGTCAACGTCGGTACACCCGGTGAAGAGCTCTACGTTCCAGATGATCCCCTGCCGATAATAGAGAGGATCAGCATAAGATACGACTTCGGTAAATTGAGGTCTTTTGGTTCAAGGCTGATCTACCCTGACAAGGAATTTTGCACGAGACTCAAACCGGAAGAGGTTGCCGAGCGCTTAGGCGCGGTGGTGAGTAGTGACTGAACATTTGCTCTTCGGGTTGTTGTACGTACTGGTGGTATGCCCAATTATAGCGGTCGTGGTCTCATTCATTCAGTGCGCCATACTGTACCGGCTTGAGTATGGTCGCTGGCCGACACGACACCTATTCGAGCTCTGGGAGTGAGTAGTGACTGAAGTTGAACTTCCTTATCCTGAACGAGACCCTGCTGGATACTGGCACTTCCGGTGTGTAGCCAAAATAGTCTCTAAAAACTGTCGGCGAGATGACATTTTTATAGAACCGCCCGATCCCTTCTGTGACTGTGGAGAACGGAATCCGCCGATATTTGACTTTCTTCCCAGTGGTCGAATTGTGGGAATGGATGGTTATTGGGACACCTGCTACGAATGTGGAGTAATAAGCAGCGATTGAAATGGCCGAGATTCTTTTAACTCAAGGCAAAACAGCCCTCGTGGACGATGCTGACTATAAATGGCTGAATCAGTGGAAATGGCGAGCCATGCGAGATCACCATACGTTCTATGCGGCGCGCTCTATCCATTTAGCCAAATACAAACAAGGGATACAGTCCATGCACCGACTGATTCTCGGTCTCCAGCCAGGCGATAATCGACAAACCGACCACCGTGACGGGAACGGCCTGAATAACCGGCAAGCAAACCTGAGAGTTTGCACAGTAACACAGAATCAACAATCTCGAAGGAACCAAAAAGCTGGCACATCAAGGTATAAAGGGGTCTGTTGGTGTAATCGTGCTCGTAAGTGGCGCGCGCAGATTCGGATAAATGGAAAGCGGACACATCTTGGATTATTTGATTCGGAGACTGCCGCCGCCCAATCATATGATGCGACAGCCTTAAAGTGTTTCGGAGAATTTGCGATGACAAATGAAAGGGTGGTGAGTAGTGATCGAAGCACTGATCCGAGACGAAAAGAGGCTTATCTGTGTGGTGGTTATCCAGGATGGTACCAGCATAGATAGCCTGAATGTTGACATCTTCATCCCAGGCAAGGGGCAGACCCGCTCCGGCGTGATGCCTGCCGGCGGCGAACCAGCCCAACAGGTCGCCCGGGCCGTTATGACCGTCTACCCCGTCAGTGCCCTCAGCCCCGCGGAGCGCGCCGGCCCGAAAACTGGTTCCTGAGATGAAAGCCTGGCCAATCCCTGGCGACATTCTCTCTGTTCCCGACGGCGTGACATCAACTCTTAGGGGAAGTAGCGATAAATCACTCCATCAGCTTTACCTTGAACTCATCCGCCGCCGACAGCTTCCAAGGAAGTGGTGGTACTACGTAAAGTGGGGCTACCGGGCGCACCGGTACCTCAACTTACCCGGATTACTTCATCCGAGGTGGATTACTGGCGGCATACACGGCTATATGGATGCCAAGTTCGGTGACTGGGAAATCTTCAAGGAGGTTATGGGATGAAAACTGTGGAGACAGCATCCGAGATGCGTAATCGGTTTTTGGAGAAGTGGCGGAAGGAAAACCGACGTCAATGGAAGGAAAAAAGAAAACGAGAATCCCCCGAAAAAGCCCTCTGGTTCAAACCACAAAATCTGACAGCCGTCATAGATGGGCTTACGTTCTGGTATCGAACGAAAGAAGGCTGGTGGGTACTGTCACCATATTCTCCTAGGTATCGGTCGGAGCGGAAATATATCAACAGGATAGGTAAAATCAGGATTGACAGGTTCGTTAAGCACTGTTTGAAATACGGGATCCCCGTTTACAAGTGCGATACAGGCCAGGTCTGGTGATGGAACAAAAAGCTGGTAGAACCCCGTACCGCTGGGTCTTCTGGACGGAAGGACCCGATCTCGAGGCTTGCCCGCTTTGTGGTGAGAAAACAATCGACAAAATAGAGGGTTACCGCACCAGTGCACCTGCCGGCTCAAACACTTACGCCTGCCGCATCTTCTTCAAGTGTGGCCACATGTTCGGCGCCCGCGCTATCGACCGGAAACTCTTTCTGGCAAAACGAGGCTTCTTCTCTGATCTCGATAAAAGACCGCCGGGATACCCAACAGATCACAACCCTGGGTAGATATCGCTGAAAGTAGGCCCCTGAGCTTGACCACGGCGCTTTCTCATCAACCGACGCATCTGAACCCGCCGCTTCATCTTCGACCGGCACAACCGACTACAGAAATACTGATCCCGGGCGTCAGCCCGACGCTTGGCACTCTCACCGCAAAATTGGCATACTATCCAGCCCATTATTCAAAATCCCCGCAGAATCCTTCTAACCACATGCGGAACCCACGCATTCCCAAGCATTTTAAGTCTGTCCACCCGGCAGGGAATCCCATGAGCCACTCGACCCACATCGGGTTCAGCTTGCCACCAACCTGCTGCTGTGTTGATAGCTGATTCTTGCTGCAACTTTTGTTCTTCCAATCGCTTGCCTGTGGAGTTCTCCATTGCACTGCATTCGGCAGGCAATCGCCTTCGTTTCCCGGATACTTGGCTCGTTGACTCTGCCCCTTCCAGTCCCTTGTCTGGGGTGTCGCCCACATCTTGACTATCGTTGCTAATCCGTCCCCGCTCGTCTTGCTCAATCCCTTGCGATTGTAATTCCCGTGCTCCGTTGGGGTCGGCCACATCATTGCGGCTTCTTGCGGGTTCGGCTTCTTGCCTTTCCGCCATTCGGCTGACCGACCTTTCGTTCCCGTCCCTGCTGTCGGTGTCCCAAGCCAGCATCCAGAGTCGTTTCCTTCTGTGGTTGGCACCCACGTCGGACGCACCAACAATGTCCCATTCAATATCATACCCGATTTTGGCAAGGTCACAGAGGATGGTTTCAAAGTATCCAGAGCTAAGCAGCCCTGGGACGTTCTCAAGGAATGCGTATCGGGGTCGTACTTCGCCAATGATTCTAACTGTGTCTGGCCATAGATTTCGCTCGTCGGCATCCCCTTTCCGTTGTCCAGCCACAGAGAAAGGCTGGCAGGGGAATCCCCCAGAGACAATATCCACTCTTCCACGCCACTTTGTACCATCAAATGTTCTGACATCGTCCCAGATAGGAGCATCTTCAAGCAGTCCGTCCTTGATCCTTGCGACAAGAACCGCCTGGCAGTACGGGTCGTTTTCGACATAGCAGACTGTTCGGTAATTTGGGATCGTATACTTGAAGGCAAGAGACCCAATACCACTTCCGGCAAATAAATCCAACCCATTCAATGTCTAACCTCCTGTATTTCGCTAACAGATTCCCTAACCTACCACATACCGCTAACAAAAGCAAGGACTTTCTCTATATTTCTCAAATTTCTCCGCTTTTTTCTGCTTTTTTGACCAAATGTTTGAAGGAAAGGGGACAGACGTAGTCATATAGGGGGTCAGGGTCGGAGACTCGCTGAGGCGGTTGCACAATTATAGGGCGTGGGGGTCGACCTGAAAGGGTCTCCGATCTGGCCGGGTGGCACGGTCAGCCAGTCTCAGGGGGGGGTGTGTACTTTTACCACAGTCCATGATTGGGTCATATCACCCACCCCCCGCAGCGCTCAATGAGTACCCTCGAAGGGCTTGAGAGCGCCTGTTTGTACGTCTTCATAACCC
>SDBS01001934.1_pt1 | contig 20862 bp, 17 predicted proteins | sample 2277091 | NCBI WGS metagenome assembly SDBS01 (sample SAMN10404972, study PRJNA504765) | marine sediment metagenome | isolation source: marine sediment core GS10_PC15, 163 cmbsf | place: Arctic Ocean: Southern Knipovich Ridge | collected 2010 | reverse complement strand
GGCCTCTTCCGCGGGAGCCGAATTACTAACGATCGGTAGGCAAGGCCGGGTCGTCGCGTACCCGTTCCGGGGAAACTCGGGCGTTAACGCCGTGAGATGTCAGGATTTGGTCTTGGCCAGCGAATTATGGCCTTGGGACAACGCTCCGGTAAATTCCATCAAGAAGTGGGAATGGTACGCAGCCCCTACCGTATCCCCGGGAACGTTCAACAACTTCACCATTAAAATATGCCATACAACCCGCACAACGTTAACCGCCAATTTTAACGTTAACTACGGTGGCCGGACCCCGGTCACGGTTTACAGCCGGCGTTCGCAACCTATAAACGCGGAACCCGGCAAATGGTTCGGGTTCGACTTCGATTCGCAGTTCAATTACGGTTACGGTTACAACGTCATCGTAGAGGTTGAATGGAGCGGCGATAACGGCGGCTACGCCTACACGTACCGGAGCGCCGCCACGGCGCGGTGCGTCTTCAACTACAACGGCGGCGCGGCCACCGTACGCAACTACGTCCACTACATGCGCGTCACGATTCTTTATATACCGGGCGTTGCGCCGACGTCGCTGGGACGCGTAAAAGCGCTGTACTTATAACGGCGTACGTAGAACCGGCGTTCGAGCCGCGGCGGAAAGCAGACTCTAACGCGCGGCCGAGGTAGAATACTAAACGAAAAAGCCGCCCTCGCGGGCGGCTTTCCCTTTCGGTTTCGTCAGCTAGTTATTCCGCCGGGACGAGGTAGTAATACGCCAGGAAGCCGGCGACGGCGACGGCCGCGGCCGACGCGCCCACGATGGACCCAAACGTCGTGACGTCCACGGTCGGCATATTGGTGAACGCGTTGGCCGCCGCGGCCAGCCCCTCCGGGTCCGTGTAGGCGAAATAGGCCACGAGGCCTCCCATTATCGCCGCGGCCAGCGTTGCAGCGCCGGCCCCTACCCACGTCGCCAGCCAATTCCCGCGCCGAAGAAGCGGCACGAACGCTCCGGGCCTCTCGCCCAGCGGCAGCCGCGCCACCGACCGGGAAGCGAACCCCGCCGGCGCCAACTCCACTTCGGCCGTCGCCCCCTCGAAGCGCGCGAACGCGTCGCCGACGCGGCGACACTCCTCGCAGACGGCGGCGTGCTCGCGGGCCGCGTCGCGGTCGTCGCGAACGGCGTCCTCGCCCGCGGCCAATATCTCCGTAAATTTCTCGCAATCCACCATATCACATTCCCCCGGCCAGCGCGTCGGCGACGCCCATCCGCCGAAGCGACGTCAGGACCTCTTTCTTGCCCCGGTAAATATACGATTTAACCGTTCCGAGCGGGAGGTCCGCAACCTCGGCCACCTGCTCGTACGACTTCCCCATCAGGTAGTACAGCTCGAGGACGTTCCGGTACTCGGGCCGTATCGACGCCAGCGCTTCCCGCGCGACGGCCGCGTGCTCGGCGCCGGCCGCCAGCTCATCCGGCCCGGGGCCCTCGTACCGTTGCTCGTACTCGTCCGGCGGCGCGACGACCAGGCCCCGCCTCGAGGCGACGTCGCAGGCGACGTTGTACGCCACGCGGTAGAGCCAGCTCGAGAACTTCGCGCCGCCATCCGCGCGGTAGGTGTGCAGCTTGCGGAAGACGCGCAGGAACGTCTCCTGAGCGGCGTCGTCCGCGGCGGCCCCGGCAATCCGCCGCGCGATGGAGTACACCATATCCTGGTACCTCTCCACCAGCGCGCGCCACGCCTCCTCGTCGCCGGCGCGGCAGCGGCCTATCACGGCCTGGTCGTCGAATTCGCTCGCTCGAGCCATAGGAACGTTCCGCAATATAAGACGGTTTTCGCGGCGATTTTGTTGCGAATATTAACATACCGCCGCGCCGAGGCGTCGGCAATACTTTTTTGAAACAAACCCGGCGCCGAGGCCGTCATACGGGCGAGTAAGACGACGCCGAAATCGTCCTCAATCCATATACGGAGGAAACGAAATGAAGAAATATTTACCGGCAATGCTCATCATCATCGCGACGGCGGCCTTCCTGGCCGGCCCCGCAATGGCGCAGGAGGAAACGGGCGAGCCGACGGCCGCAACGGCCGAGACGCCCCGTAAAGGACTCAAAATCGTGACGGCCGTGGGCGACGAGGAACTGCCGCCGCTCGAGCCGGACAGCGAAGTACGGAAGATGAAAGTGATGATCCCGATCTTCGGCATGATGGTCCCGATAATATTCATACTCGGCGTGGCCGCGGTCATCGTCGTCGCGATAATCATGGCGCACCGCGCGGCGCAGATGCGCCACGAGACCATCCAGCTCGCCATCAAGGAGGGCCGGGATCTGCCGCCGGAGCTCTTTATGCGGATGCGGCAGCCCCGCCCGCCCCCGCCGCTGCTGGGCGGCCTGATCCTTACCGCCCTGGGTATCGCGCTCTCCATCGCGCTGGGCGTCGTCTGTGGGCCGGTGCAGGCGGTGTGGGGCCTCATCCCGCTGTTCGTCGGCGTCGCCGTCCTGATCTACGTCCCGTTCTACCGGAAGCAAAAGAAAGAGGAAGAGGACCGCTAACGCCGCGCCTTATACTACGCAAGAAAAAGGCCGCCTCGGGAGAGGCGGCTTTGTTAAGTATAAGGTTCAAACTCAATTACTACCGGTACCCTTAAATTTTTCCCTCCATTTAGTTATTATTTCGTTTTCTGTTTCAGGAGTTTGATAGTATTTATTTCGTTTCGACCAATATTTATCATTTGTTAACTCTAACAATGTACTTACAGCGCCTATTTGGTTCCATGCGTAATCATCTCCATTTAGTTCTAAAGCAGTTTTAACTTCGTTTTCTATTTCGGGAAAATAATCTTTAGTATTTTCAACCCCCTTAACGAGTTGCTTTAAAGTTATTTCGTTTTCAATCAATTCGTCTAATAATATTGCCGTTGAATCCGGTATGCGTCCGTGAGAAGGGAAATAAAAATCGAGGAACGCTTGAAGGCTATCAATATTGAGCGGTTGCTCAGTGTCGAACTGACCGGTTTCCTTAGCTTCTTTTGATAGTAAAAACCCCCTATATTCTTCCTTCTCGTACCTTAGGTTATCAAACTCCGCGTCCACCATCTCTAGAAGGGCACTTAATTGGCATAACTTCCTTTTAAATTGTTTAGGGACGTGTTCTTCTTCTTTGTATTCTAATTTGTGACTTATATCGGCCCATGCATGCATCAATACCGTACGGTTTTGCAATTCGAACTTAAAACCTCCAAGCTCCCGGTAACAGGGGGCTTCCAACCACTCGTCTTTTAACCTAAGGATATAGTGATAAGAACGATAACCGAACCTATCCGGGTCCAGTAATTCTTGCTTATCTGTCTTTTCAACTATTTCAAACTCTGATTCGATTAAATTTTCGATTTTTTCTAAGTCGGATGGATAAAAACACACAATCCTAAGACCGCAAATATCCTCGATCTCCTTTATCGGATCTTCGTAGCGTTTCCTTTCCGTCTTTTTCCAAAAAGAATCGAATTCCTTAACCCTAAAACTAATAGGAAGAGTATCGACCTTCAATTTAGATAAAAACCCCTCTAAATCACGTTTTAAGTTTACCCCTAATCTTTCGAATTCGGGTACAACTATATCGTATTCCCTTTTTAAATCTTTTTTATCCATTTTAGCTACGCCGTTTATAACAGCCTAAAATAAATATACCATTTCAATAACGATTTTTCAACTCTCTTAAACATTCGCTATAAATACCGCTCGTCGCCCAGGCGGCCACCGTTATCGGTGGTAGCTTAAGCCCTTACCCACGTCGCCACGTACGACGTCCGCTCCGGCGGTGGTATAGTATTTAAGGGCGGGCCGTCGGGGTGTACCGAACGGGCACTTTCGTTCCTATAGAAATTATTACACGAATAAACCGCTAATCGAAACCGTAAACGACTTTATTCGCCGCTAATAATCCGCGTTAAGTATTAGACAGGGTCGGGAGTTTTCATTCTACGTTCCAAGTGCTTTAAAAACTAGTTCGAACAATTGGCCGGGATAATCAGCGACGCCGAAAGAATAACGTGCTTGTTTTACGTTAACTCTGGCTACACTCCCGGTGTAAAAGACTAGAGGTAGCTTCGGGTAATTGTTATGTACTTCGGTTAAAAGTTCGTATCCCGCGTCTGTTTTATCCACGCCATTTTCCACTCGAAAAATATCCGATATTATAAGGTCGCACGAATCCTGACTTAAAAAAGCTAGCGCCTCTCCCGTCGTACGGGTGACTAATACATCAGCTCCCAATAGCTTCAAATAACTCGATTCATAAAGGTTATTCATAGGATTATCGTCAACCCATAGAATTAACCGGCCTTTAAAAACGCCCTCCTCATACGTAGCAATGGTACTACTTACTTGCGGGGCTTTCCTGAATTGGTCTTTAATAAAACCCTTTAAAGAATCCGGGTCGTCTTTATATTCGGTAACTCCAGTCTCAATTGCTTCTTGGAGTGCTTCGTATGTTGTTTCCCCGAACTCGAACCGAGAACCGGCGATTTCTACTTTTTTGATTCGCCCGGTTAGCTTCGGTAATAAAGCGCGGATTTCTTTCCGAAAAAGGAATATAATTAAAAAAATTACGAATGGCCAAAAACAACTAATAATTAATTCGAAAAACTTGAGTAAAGCGTCGATGACTTCTTTGTCGTTCATTTCTTTAACCTTTCCTCCTGTTTAAATTATTACCCGGTTTCCCAATTATCATTGCGCTACTTATCCCCAACCTATTTATTAATAGCTTACTTCGATAATTTAAACCGCGCTACCGGGTGCTGATATAATTATACCCGCCCACGAACGCGAAGCGCGTTAACGAGGCGGGGTTGGTTTCTGCGGTGTTCCGCTTCCCTCAATTGGCCTACCTTGGCCCTACGGGCCTTCCCTTCCTCCCCATCAAAATAAACCAGCCGCCCGCGCCTGTCAAGTATATTATGAAGGGCGGCCACGCCTCGCGGTTCGGCGCCGCCTACCCCCGCCACGTCGCCACGTACGTCGTCCGCTCCGGTAATCCAATTTCCGGCGGCTCGAGCACTTCCCACTTCCCCGCCAGCTTGAGCCCTCGAGCCGCAAGTTCAAAATGGCAGCACGCGATCCCCATATCCAACCGCTGGAGGTCGCCGCCCGGGACGTTAATGAGGCGGCTGTTGTAGCCCCGGGTCCGGCGCAGGAAGAGGTGGAAGACGCCCTCGCCTCGCTCCTTCACGATGCGCCAAGGTTGGCGGTTGGAGGCGGACGGCCCCAGCCGCACCATCTCCAAAACGTCCGCGTAGGGGCCCGCGGCCTGGGGCGAGAGCGGCGTCGCGAAGTCGCCGTCAAAGAAGAGCTCCTCCCACGGCTTGCGCTTCTTCGCCCGGGCTAAGAAGCGCGTGGTAGCGTCCACGAACGTCCTTGAAGAGGCGACGTACCCGACGGGGCTGACCGCCGGCAGGATTTCGCCCTCGGCCAGGCTTATTTTGGCGGCGAAGCCGGAGCGGTTGAACGACGCGCCGAGCCAGCAGGTCCCCAGCTCGAGCGCCGTGGCCTTTATGACGACGCGCTCGAAGGCGCAGCCGTAGTCCTCCATGTCCATCGGGCCCTGGCGTATCGCGCCGGCGAGGAACGTCCGCGCGCCCTTAACCATGCCGTACGTCCCGAGCTTCTTCAGCTCGGCGCGGCCGCCGGCGGAGGGTTCCACGAGCTGGAGGCGGACGCGGCCGCCGAACGGCCCGGCCTCGAGCGCGGCGATGAACTCCTCGAGGCGCGCCCGGTCTCCCGGCTCGAGCGGCCGGCCGTCGTAGCTGCGCCACGACGAGCGCGCGCGAATAAGCTCGGTTATGGGCCCGGCCGTCGTCACAACGTCAACTCCATGTACGTCGCGCCTTCTATGGGGTTCTCCCAATAAGGCTCCGTCTCGCGGAACCCCATCGCGCGATAAAGCGAGGCCGCCTCCTTCATCGCGGGGACGGTGTCGAGGCGCATCCGCTCGTAGCCGAGGCGCCGCGCTTCCGCGACGGCCGCCTCGGCCAGCTTCCGCCCGACACCCTTTCCCCGGAACGTCGGCCGGACGTAAAGGCGCTTCATCTCGCATATCCCCGCCTCCAACCGCCTGAGCGCTGCGCAGCCGGCCGGCTCGTCGCCTTCCCGCGCCAGAAGTAAGGCGCCGGACGGAGGCGCGTAGTCTCCCGGCAGCGCCGCCAGCTCCCGGTCGAAATCTTGGAAGCAGAGCTCGAAGCCGAGCGAGGCGGCGTACTCGAGGAAAAGCTCGTGGGACAGCGCCAACTCGTCGTCCGACGCGGCCGTCATTATTTTAATAGTCCCGGCCGTCATCCGCGCTCCCCCAATTCGCGCAACGCCTTCAACGGTATCACGACGACGCCGCGGCCGTCGCATTTTTTAGATAGATAACCGAAGAAGCCGCGACACCTTTTCAACTCGGTAACGTATATAATTTCCTCGCCGTCCTCGACGCGGATGCGGCACGACGACGGCCGGCCGCAGCCCTTTATCTTGTACCGCGTGAGCTCCCGCTTCTCGGCGTTATAACACTTTAAGAAACCGCCCGGGTCCGCGAGCCAATAATTACCGCTCGCGTCCGTACACAGGTCGTCGTAGAAATCGAAGGCCGCGGTCTTACCCAATACGCACGTCACGGCCATAAACGCGGGCTTAAACGTCGACACGCCGTAAAAAGTTTCAGTAAAACGTATACGGTCTGCCCGGGCGTCGTAATACACGCCGTCGACGCAACGCCGGTCGGGCAAAAATATCCGCGGCTCGCGGTAGTCGCCGCTCTTCCGCCTCCTCATTATGTAAATCGCGCCCTTGCCGTTTACGAAACTCATATTGCTGACGGCGAAGTACAGGTCGCCGCGACCGTCCAAAGCCAGGCCGTTCAGGCCCGGGTAGTCACCCGCGATTTTTTCCGCGCTTTCCAACCTATTATCGACTTTGAATATTCCGCCTCCGCGGCCTAGCCAGTCGTCGTCGCAGGCGGCGACGTAGAGGAAGCCGCCCCGGCCCCGGTCTATACCGCACGCCTTCCCGTCGCCCACCTTCGCCGACTTCACCACCCGCAGCGCCTCCCGCGACGGCCCGTCGACGAGGTGAACGTTTCCCCAGCCGTCGGTGACGTAGAGGCGGCGCGAGTCGGGCACGAGGTAGAGGTTCTCGCAACCCTTCCCGACGTCAACTACGACGGCGCCGTCGAGGTCGCCGAAATCGAGGGCTACCGTTTTCGTCCTTACGCCGGCGGACGCGTATATAATGCGCGGGACGACGACGAAAAAATAGGCCAGCGCCGCGACGACGGCCGACGCGGCCAAGCCTACCCCGACTAGCCTCTTCCTATTCAAGTTGCGCGATTCCTCGACTACCGGTTACCCTCGAGCCGGCGACGCCGGCGGCCCAAAGCGCCGCGGCCTCGATCCAATTTACCCCAACACGTATAGGATTACCTGGCCTATGAAATAGAGCGCCAGGATGCCCATCGAATCCCAGGCGAGGAAGAAGGGGCGCTTGATGGTCCGGTACGTCAAGCCCACGATGGCGGTCGCCGTCATCGCTATCGCCACGCCCGCGGTCACGACGTGGACGTCCGAAGCCCGTGCCAACAGGGGGCCCTCGACGTACAGGAAGTCCTCTATAGCCAACACCGCTATGTTGAAAAGGTTGCTGCCGAAGAGGTTGCCCAACGCCAGGTCCACCGCGCCCAGCCGAATCGCCGCGATGGTGACGACCAGCTCCGGCAGCGACGTCGAGAACGCGATGAAGAAGCTCCCCACGAAGGTCTGACCTAAGCCGGTCATGGCGGCGATCCGTTCGCCCAGGTGCGGCAGGAAGGCCGCGGCGGCGACAATCACGGCGGCGTTGACGGCGAACAGCGAGTACGCCCGCGCCGCCGTTACGTCCCGGTAGCGGAGTTCCTCGGCCATCTTCTTGACGACCGCGGCAATGCGTCTTTTATTGTACAGAAATAAGACGCGCATGGCGACGACGTACAGCGCGAAGTATACGAAGCTGAAGACGCATACCCAACCGACCGACGGAAACGCCCCCCCCACGTATATGTTGACGACGATCAAACCCAACAACAGGACGCCGAAGCCCGCGGATAAAACGTGGCCTTCGTTCACGCCCGTGTATATCGGCTTCCGCCCCGTCATGACGTCGATCAGCGACAGGATGAGGAGGTTGAACATGCAGCTGCCGAGAACGCCGCCGACGGCGATGTCGGGCAAGTCGAATATCGTGACGGCCGCGGCCCCCGACACCAGCTCGGGCAAGGAAGTCACCGCCGCCAGGAGCAGCACGCCGACCCACAGGCGGCCGAGGCCCGTCTTCTCGGCTATGATGTCGCCGTACTTCGACAGCCTCGAGCCGGCGTAGACGATGACGGCGGTGCAGGCGATAAATTGTAACCAAACGGCCACGTTTTCTCCCGCGTCAATTGCGACGGCTTGCTACGCTTCCTCCACCGGCACGGCCTCGTGCGCCTTCCGGAGCGTGCCGTTGAGGATGGCCAATACGGCCAAAACCTGCCACACGCCGACGGCGTATACGTACAATCCGGTTTGCATCACACGTCCACCTCTACGCCTATGGGGCAATGGTCCGAGCCCACAACCCCCGGGAGTATGTAGGCGGCCTTGACGTTCTTCTTAAAGTTCTCGCTCACGAAGAAGTAATCGATGCGCCAGCCGACGTTCCGCTCGCGGGCGCGCGTTTTTAGGTCCCACCAGGTATACTGCCCCGGCTCCCGGTTGAACATCCGAAACGTGTCGACGAAGCCCCGGCTTACGAACTCGTCGAGCCATGCGCGCTCCTGGGGAAGGAAACCGGAGACCTTCTCGTTCTCCCCGGGCCGCGCCAGGTCGATCTCCTTGTGGGCGGTATTGACGTCGCCGCATATTACTATACTCTCGCCCTCCGCCTTCAATTTATCCACGTACTCGAGGAATGCGTCGTAGAACGCCATCTTGTAACGGAGCCGCTCCGCCGACGCCTTGCCGTTGGGGAAATAGACGTTGAACAAGAGGAAGTCGCCGTAATCGGCGACCTGCGTCCGGCCCTCGACGTCGAACCTTTTAAAGCCGAAACCCGCTTTGATTTCATCAGGCTCAAGGCGGGTATAGAGCGCGACGCCGCTGTAACCCTTCCGCTCGGCCGAGGCGAAGTACGCCCGGTATCCGGCCACCTCTTTTAATTCGGCCGGGAGCTGTTCCGGCGCGGCCTTCGTTTCCTGGAGGCATAATATATCCGGGTTCTCGCGCAATAACCACGCAAGGAAGCCCTTTTTATACGCGGCCCGCAGGCCGTTCACGTTCCAGGACAATATCTTAAGCGTCTTCATATCCAAACCTTGAGCCCTTACCAATAACATAAAAAAGAGGCGCTGTATAGCGCCTCGGTTGTACTTTTAGGGATGGCGGAGAGGGCGGGATTCGAACCCGCGGTAGCGGTTTAAGCCACTACAAGCGCTTAGCAGGCGCTCGCCTTCAGCCAGCTCGGCCACCTCTCCACATTACAAATTTATCACATAACGGCCGCCTTAGTCAACGCTTATCGCGCGCTCAAAGGTAAATGCCGCCGCGGCAGACCTTGCCCCACGCCCGGGCACGACGCGGGGCGCGCGGCGCTCACTGCGGGATCAAACTTATCGCCAACGAATAACCACCCGGCGATTCTACGTGAACGTAGTAATCTTTTTTGGTGGCGTCGTCCGGGTTCGTCTCTTCCTTGACGACGGAAGCGTCGACCTTCTCGATTCCCCAGGACTTCGCGAACTCCGGGTTCGTGTGTTTCATAAGAGAATAGGACGGTATCGTGTCCGATTTTAGTAAATAGTCGCCTTCCGGCAAAGTGAACTTGATACCTCGCAAGGGCAAAACCAGCTCGTGACAGCCGACGTTATTGATACGGGCTTCAGCCTTGGCCTTGCCGTCCTCCTCGACGTATTCGTAACGCACCTCGAAATGAAACGGCTCCATAACGTACGTCTTCGTCCCTTCGTTCGTCACGTTGACGACGAGGTAATTGAAAAAACCGCCCTCGTCGGGAGGAGTATCGAACTCGGCGCCGCCGCCGCCGACCACATAGTACGGGACCCCCTTGTGTTCCGTACGGTAGAAGAGGTGCTGGTGGCCGGCGATAACGGCGGTCACTTTATAGCGAGCGAACAATCCCGCGAGCTCCGCATAATTTTGAATGTCGGAAATACTCTCGCCGTGCATCCGTTTGTAGTCGCTCGGGGGTATCGGCGCGTCCGCGTCAACGACGTCTTTTTGGCGCGGGAAGACGGGCCGGTGCATAAAGACGAAAATGGCTCTGGCATCTTTGTTCTCATCGAGGTCTTCTTTAAGCCATTCCAGCTGTTCGCCGGTTACGGAGGCCACTTCGCCCGGCAGCTCCGTGTTGAGTATTACGAAGTGAACGCCTTCGTAATCCGTAGAAAAATACTCTTCCTGCTCTGTGAGATGAAGGAACTCTTCCGCGGCAAACGGTTGCGACGAGTAGTCGTGATTGCCCGGGACGTAATAGACCTTGGCCTTGATCGTTCCGAAAAGCTCGAACGCCGTGGCGAACTCCTTTGCCACAACCTCCTCCGGCTCGCCGCGCGCCCACACCAGGTCGCCGGTATGGACTACCACAGCAGGATTTATCAAATTAATTTCCTCTACGATGCGTTTCGCGGCCGGGGCGAGGTCGAAGTTCAAAGGCCCGATCGGCCGCGTGTCCCCCATTACTGCGAAAGTGAAATCCTCGTACTCGGCCGCCGCCGCGCCCGCGGCAACGCAAAAAGCGACGGCGAAAATTACGTAAAATTTCTTCACGGTTATACCCCTTTGATTCAATCTCGCGGCATAAGAAACAACGGCTCCGTCGCCCAAGGCCGAGCCGAAAAGCGCCGGCCCTCTCGAGAACGCGCAGTATAATCTAAAAGCCGGCCTGAGCAACGGCAAAAACCGCAACCGGCCGGCGTTTCCGGGTTATACCGCTATTCGTCGTCCTCGCCCTTGGGGCGTTTGACCTTCTCGTCGAAGCCGATGCGCCAGCGCTCCTTGACCTTCGCCGGGTGCATCCGGAGCCAGAGGTCGTCCGGTAGGTACACCTTGACGCCGCAGAACTCGCACGGCACGACGCGCTCCGTGCCGTCCACCATCAACGCGCCGCCGCACTTGATGCAGCTGAACGCTATCGGCTCGGCCGGCGCTTTCTCGCCCTCCTCCTCCTCCTCCTCCTTGCCCTGCAGCGACCCGCCCACCACAATCGCCGCCGGCGGGTACGCCTCCTTGAGCCACGCGGGGACCGGCACGACCGGCATGTCGCGGCCGCACTCCGGGCATTTGTGTACGTACGGGGTCTTAGCCGGGTCCACCGGTAACTCCGTCTTGCAATCCGGGCAGTACGGCTTCATGCGGCCGTACATCATCGTCGTGTGAAACGTGCCGAAGATCTGCGAATTGGCCCCCTCGCCCTCCTTCGTCTCGCCGGACCGCATCTCTTCGTCGGTGTCCCGGAAGATGTCGATCCAGTACTCGTTAGGGATGTCGACGTCGGCCTGGCAGCGGTCGCAATGCGCTACTTCCCACGGGCCGTTGAGCGGCACCGGCCCGTCGCATTTCGGGCACTTGATGTTGACCTCAAAGCAGCCATACAGCATAGGACTCTCCTTATCGTGGGGATATTAAAAAGACGGGGCGTCGAGGGGGCCCCCGCGTCGCACTTCGGGCACTGGACGCTTATATCGAGCGCGGCGGCGAGCATAGATTTCTCTTCCGCAAAAAGGATGCTAAAAAAGGCGGCCGGAAGCGGGCCGCCCGGGATTAACCGTCCGAAAGTAAATAAACGGGTTCAAACGCCAAGTTAACCCTATCAAAGTCCTGATCGGTTGTTATTACTTCTTTAATACCTAAACCCTTCATTACTGCGAAGCTAACGCAATCGCAAAATGAAAATTCTTTGTCGTAGTATTTCAAGAAAAAATCGTTCCACGCTATTGTTTCGTAGGTAACGCTTCTGACAAGCTCGTATTCCTCGCTGGATAATATTCCGGCCCCAATTCTCGCGCACAGGCGCCAATCCAAACGATGCCTCCCCGGTCTTATAACTTCAGCGAAAATCAAATCCGTATAAACAAAGGAATAAGCTTCGCCCACGAAGTACTCTTTATAATCCCACGCCGTCTCGTACCGGGGGTCGTTCTCGTTTGCTAAGACGACGAAAAAACCGGTATCCGCGAAAACCTTACGCATTATTCAAAGGTAACAAGCTCGTAAGGTATTCTTCCTTAGGGTGCTCCCGTTTGAACTGGTCGACGGCAACGCTTAACCTTTCCTTTTCACCGACATTCAAACCGATCTTTCGGAATTCAAGAACGTCGAGCGCGATTTCCTTTAGGTTATCATATAGATATTCGATGAAGAATTTATCGTAAATCTCGCGCCGAAATAATGGTTTCTGCCGTAACTGCTCAGGGTCGTGGAATATCTCGTCGAGCAAACCGTATTCCCTCGACGCCGACACGTAACTGTAAATAACGAGTTCCTTAATTTCGTCCGCGAATTCTTCCTCCGTCGGTTCGTACACGCCCTTAGAGATGATTTTGAAGATGCGGGCCAGCTTCCTATTCCTATCGTTGAAAATAAAACGATAGAATAACATTTCGGCTTGGAGGTTACTTAACTTCAACCCCCACTCGGTGTCATAAACGCCGCGTTCCGTATCGAAATGGTTTTCCTCTAGGGATTCTAACGCCGTTACTTCCCGCTCTAAGCGCTGGATATATTTATCAGGCAATTCCCCTTGCTCTTTCATCGTGCCTAGGAATCCTTTTAACCCCTCTAGAAAGCTCTTGGCCATGTCGCAACCTCGTTTCAAAAAGGCGGCCTGGAGGCCGCCTTGGGTTTACGGAGTTTCGTTATTCCCCGCCGGGCGACGTGAGCGTGAGCGAAAGGTCGGAGCCCTCGCCCTCGTCCTCGTCGTAGGGAACGACCCGGAGCTTGATGCTCGAGCCAGGCAGGATCGTCGGGACATCGCGCAGCCGCTGCCACGTGAAGGTCCCTCCGGGCGGGGTCGCGGAAACGCCCGCGACGCCCTCCGTTACCGTCGCGAGGAACCACGTCGCGCCGCCGTCTTCGGAGTAGTAGACGTTGAGCGTCACGGCGTCGTTCTCGTCGTCGCGAACCGTGTACTCGACCTTGACCGAGCCGTCCTCCTGTTCGGTATAGGAGGTGAGCGACGCCGTGGGCGGGGCGTTTAGGTCCACCCGGAACGACCTGTTCTCGGCGACTTCGCCGGCGTCGGCATCCGCCGCGGTAATGCGGAAGATAACGTCGGCCTCGGCGCCGCGGCCCAGGTCGCGCGCGGCGTCCCACCTGAGCGTGCCGAAGTAACTCATCTCCGAAATGCCGGAGGTCGAGGTGAGGACCGTCGCCGGTCGCCACGTCGTGCCGCCGTCGGTGGAGTACTCGCACGTGAGGTCGACGGCGTCGCCCTCGGTGTCGATGATCGAATAATCTATCTCGACGGCGTCGCCCTCCTGCTCAGCGATGACGTCGCCCACGACTATTTGCGGCGGCTCGTTGGTATCCACGACGAGCTCGCCTATCGAGCCCGGCGTTCCCTGCTCCGCGTCGTAGGGCGTCAGGCGGAACGCGACGCCTCGAAGCTCCTGCCCCGGGACGTCCGAGAAGAGCGACCACACGATGGAACCGTCGTACCGATCGGGGCCGATGTCGGAGGCGAGGCCGAAGACGGTGGCCGGCTTCCACGTAGCGCCGCGGTCGGTGGAGTACTCGGCGACGATGCTCAGGCGGTCGCCCTCGTCGTCCGCCAGCGAGTACTCGACTTCCACCTCGCCGCCCACCTTCTCGCCGGCCGGCGCGCGCACCACAACGGTCGGGAGGTGGTTGTTGTCGACGCGGAAGGCCGTCGAGTACGCGGCCTCGCCGCCGTCGTTGTCGCGGGGCGTAATCCTGATAACGGCGTCGGCCAGGTCTTCGCCCACGGCGTCCCGGGTGGCGAGCCAGGTGAAGGACCCGCGGTACCGGCCCGGCCCCAGCGCCGTCACGTCGGGCGTAACCGTCGCCGGGCTGAACGTAAAGCCGCCGTCGTCGCTGTACTCCACGACGAGGTCGACGGCGTCGTTCTCCTCGTCGGCGATGACGTAACTCACCGTTACGTCGCCGGTGGCGTCGGTCGCGCCGACGGTTACCTCGGCCGACGGCGGCCTGTTGGTGTCGACGTTGACGTTGGTTATCTGGGCCGGCGTGCCGACGTCCGCGTCGGAGGGCGTAATGCGGAAGGCGACGCTCGAGGAGTCCGCGGCGCCGAGGTCTTGCCGTGCTTGCCATACCACGGTAGTGGCGTACGTGATGGGAGATATGTCGGAGGTGTCGCCGCTGACGGTCGCCGGCCGCCACGTCGCGCCGTTATCCGTCGAGAATTCGACCTTGACGTCGAGCTGGTCGCCCTCCTCGTCGAAGAGCTCGTAGTCTATGGCGATCTCGTCGCCTTGCTCGCCCTCGAGCTCGCGGAACTCGAGGCGAGGCGGCTCGTTGACGTCGACGCGGAAAGGCCGCGAGACGACGGCCGCGCCCTCGTCGCGGTCCCACGGCGTTACGCGTAAGAGGATCCGGTCGGAGTCAACGCCGCCGATGTCCTCGCGCGCGTCCCAGGTGATCGAGCCGGCGTAGCCGGCCGGGGTTACGCCCTCCCGCGTCCCCGAGACGGTGGCCTCGTCCCACGTCAGGCCCTCGTCGATCGAATATTCGTAGTAGAGGTCTACGGCGTCGCCCTCGACGTCGGCCACGCGGTAGCCGACCGTCACCTGGTCGCGGCCCACGTCGCCGGGCGGTATAACTTCCACCGCGGGCGGCTCGTTGTTGTCCACCTGGAACGCCGTCGTCTCGAACCACGCGCCCTCGTCGTTGTCGGAGGGTTTGGCGCGGATCAAGATCTCGTCGCTGTCGAGGCCCTGGATATCCTGGGCCGAACGCCAGACGGCGGTCCCGGCGTAACCGCCGGGCGAGACGCCCGCTACGGCGGTCTCGAGCGTGGGCTTGCGCCAGGTGGCGCCGCCGTCGGTCGAGTACTCGAAGTCCAGGTTGACGGCGTCGTTTTCGGCGTCCGTTATATTGTACTCGAGCGTCACGTCGCCCTGGCTCTCTTCGTATATGTCGGTTAGGACGACGCGCGGCGGGTCGTTGTTGTCGACGTGTATATCCCGGACGACGACCGCTTCGCCGGCGTCGTTATCGAGCGGCGTTACCCGGAGCATCACGTTGGAGCTATCCACCCCCGGGAGATCGGCGAACGAATTCCACGGCACGTTGCCGTCGTACTCGCCCGCCGTCAGGCTGTCGATGCCGCCCGCTACCGTCGCGTCGCTCCAGCTCGCGCCGCCGTCGGTGGAGTACTCGACCTTGAGGCTCACGTCGCTGGCGTCTACGTCGACGATGCCGAACGAGACATCGACGTCGCCGCCCGACTCCGCCGTAATGGGCGGGACCGAGACGGCGGGGGCGGTATTGTTGTCGAGGTGGAAGGAACCGGTCACGTCCGAGATGCCCTCGTCGTTATCGAAGGGCGTGACGCGGAAGCGGACGTCCTCGCGGTCGATGTCGGACAAGTCGGCCTTGGAGTCCCAGACGATGACGCCCGAGTAGCGGGTGGGGTCCATGCGGGTCGTCGTCGCTACGGTGGCCTCGCGCCAGGTGAAGCCGTCGTCGGTGGAGTATTCGGTCACGATGAGCGACGCGTCGGACTCGGGGTCGTCAAGCTGGTAGCTGATCTCGACGTCGCCCGACTGCTCGCCCGCGGGGGTTTCGACGCTGATGGTCGGGATCTCGTTGTTGTCGAGGTGGAAGTTATCGGCGCGGCCGGGGGTACCCACGTCGTTGTCCGCCGGTACGATGCGGAAAGCGATGTCGGTCTGGTCCGTACCGCCGAGGTCATCCTGGGACCGCCACACGACGCTGCCCAGGTAGCCGGAGGAGTAGATGTCGTCGAGCTGCCCTTCCACCGTGGCCGGCAGCCACGTCGCGCCGCCGTCCTCGCTGTACTCCGCCGTGACGTTGACGACGTCGTTCTCGTCGTCGGCGATGGTGTACTCGATTACGATGTCGCCGTACTGCTCGCCGTCCGGGGTGGCGACGACGACCGAGGGCGGGGTGGAGTTGTCGACGTGGATGGCGGCCGACACCGCCGGCTCTCCCACGTCCAGGTCGGACGGCGTTATGCGGAAGAGGATGTCCTCCTGGTCGACGTCCGGCACGTCCGCGGTGCTGTCCCAATCGACGACGCCTTCGTAACCGCCGCGCCCTATATCCTCGGTCACGCCCGATACCGTGGCGGGCGTCCAGGTCCTGCCGCCGTCGTTGGAGTATTCGCCGAATATGGATAGCGAATCGCCCTCGTCGTCGCGCAAGCGGTACACCATGGCGACCGTACCGGTCTGCTCGGCGGCGAGCGGGACTATTTCGGCCGTGGGCGGGTTATTGTTATCGACGGTGAAGTCCGACGTCGAGCCGGGGCGCCCCTCGTCATTGTCCGAAGGAATAATGCGGAAGCGCGCCTGGGCGAGGTGCTTATTCATCGTGTCGCGCCCGGAGTGCCACGTCACCTCGCCGACGTAATCCTCGACGCCGACGGCGGCGGCCGTACCGGAAACGGTGGCCGGCTGCCACGTCGCGCCGCCGTCCTCGCTATATTCGGCGCGGAACGACAACGTGTCGCGCTCGAGGTCCGAGAGGGTATACATCACGACGACGTCCGTTTCCTGCTCCGTCGTGATGTCGTTGACCAGCACCGCCGGCGCAGAGTTGTCGTCGACGTGGAACGGCTTCGCTTCGAACGGTTCGCCCTCGTCGTTGTCGAAAACGGTGATGCGGAACTTCGTCTGCTCGCTGTCGACGCCGAGCATGTCGACGTACGAATCCCACACGAAGCTGCCGGTGTATTTGCCGGGCCCGAGGTCCGAGAGGTTGCCGGTAACGGTGGCTATCTTCCACTTGTCGTCGAACTCGTCGAAGTACTCCGGCAGGACCGTGACGGCGTCGCCCTCCGGGTCCGACACGTCGAAGACGATCTCCACCGGCCCGGACTGTTCGCCCTCCACCGGCGATATGGCTACCGTCGGCGTGTCGTTGTTGTCGAGGTGGAAAGAGCCCGTGGCGTCGGTTTTACCTTCGTCATTATCGAGGGGCATTACGCGGAACTGAACCGACGTTTTGTCCACGCCCTGCGTATCGGCCCGCGAGTTCCAAACGACCTCGCCCTCGTAAAGGCCCGGGCCGATGGCCGCGGTGGCGCCCGTAATCGTGGCCCCCTTCCACGTCTGGCCGCCGTCGAGCGAATAGTCCAGCTTGAGCGACAGCACGTCGCTCTCCTCGTCGGACAACGCGTACGCGATGGTCACGTCGCCGGCGACCTCTTCCTCGATATTCTCCACCGCCACCTGGGGTATGGCGTTGTTGTCCACGTGGAGCTGGGCGATGACGCCCACGTCGCCCGCGTCGTTATCCGTGGGCGTGAGCCGGAACATAACGTCCGGCAGGTCGAGGCCCTCGACGTCCTTGTCGGATTCCCAAGCGAGGCTGCTCTTGTAGCGGCTGGAGCGGATGTCGGCCACTGCGCCGTCCACGACGGCCTCGTTCCACGTTACGCCCCGGTCCAGGCTGTACTCGGCCTTGAGAGCCACCAGGTCGTGTTCCGGGTCCGCTATCTCGTAATCCACGTAAACGTCGCGGGAAACCTCTTCGGCGATCGGCTTGATCGTGACGACGGGCGGGACGTTGTTGTCCACGTGGAGGAGGGTCGTCTCGCCCGCGGTGCCGAAGCCGTTAGGGTCGACCGGGATTACCTTGACCTTAACGTCCTTCTGCTCGCGGTACTCGCGCCATTCGTCGGCCAGCACGTCGGCGTCGCGCTCGCCGCCCTTCTCGAGCGGGCCCTTGAGGTCGGCGCGCGAATCCCACATGATGACGCCCTGGTAACGGTGAGGGCCGAGGTCCTCCGTCATCCCCGAAACCGTCGCCTCGTGCCAGGTATGGCCCCAGTCGTCGGAGTAAAAGACCTTGATGTCGAGGGTGTCGAGCTGCGGGTCGGAGAGCTTGTACTCGATGGACAGGTCGTCGGCGTACTCGCCCTCCATCTTGGGCACGACGCATTTGGGGAGCTGGCTCGCGCCGCCCACGTACCCGTAGACGCCGGCCTTCCAGTGGCTCTGGTGGAACTCGCTCCACCGCGCGCCCCGGCCCAACGCGGCGCTGCCGCGCAGGTCGTAGCAGTATAGGTTACTGGTCGTGTCGGCCACCACCAGCTCGAGCAGGCCGTCGCCGTCAACGTCGCCCACCGCCGGCGACGACCGCACCGGCCCCGCCAGCATTATGGGCGAGCCATCGATCTGTCGCCCCGAGCCGTCGAAGACGTACAGGTTCATGTCCTCGCCGCCCACGACGATGTCCAGGCTGCCGTCGCCGTCGACGTCGGCCACGCACGGCGACGAGTTGTACAACCGACCCAGCGTCCGCGCGGGCCACCCCGACAGCGGCGAGCCTTTCCCGTCCCAGGCGTACAACATCGTGTCGCCCGAGCCGACGATGACGTCGAGCTTCTTGTCGCCGTCGAGGTCCGCCAGCGCCGGCGACGCAATCGAGATCTTGTACTCGGTGGCGACGGGCCAGCCCGCCACCAGCGTACCGTTGGCGTTCCAGGCGTATACGTTGAAGTCGTCCGAGCCGACTATTATTTCGAGCGAGCCGTCGTTGTCTATGTCGCCGATGGCCGGCGACGAGCGCACGTAGTAGCGCGTCTCCACCGGCCACCCCGGGACTATTTTGCCGTCGCTATCTATGAGGTAGACGTTGCCGTCGTCGGCGCCCACCGCGACTTCGGGAAGGCCGTCGCCGTCCACGTCCGCGACCGCGGGCGACGATTCCACGCCGCCGCCCACCCGCACCGGCCACCCCATAAGCGCGGTGCCGCTGCCCGACAGCGCGTATACTTTACCGTCGGAGGAACCTATTACGATGTCGTCCCGCAGGTCGCCGTCGACGTCGGCGATGGCGGCCGTCGAACGGACCGTGCTGCCGGTAGCCACCGGGAACCCGGGGACCATCGAGCCGTCGCCGTTGAACGCATAGATGTTGCCGTCGTCGGAGCCGATGACGACCTCGTCGCGCTTGTCGCCGTCGATATCGCCGATGGCGGGCGACGCTACTATGCTATCGCCGGTCGCGACGGGCCAGCCGGGCACGATCTGACCCCGGCCGTCGAAGGCGTAAACTTTGCCGTCCTTACAGGCGAGGACTATTTCGTCGCGGCCGTCGCCGTTTATATCGCCCATCGACGGCGAGCTCTCGACGGGGCGGTTCCGGTCAAGGTCTACCAGTATGGGAAACGGCGCCTTGTCGACGAGGGCCCGGGCGGCCCCGGCCGAAAACAGACACAGCGCGGCGGCGCCAAAGACAAAAATACATCCTATCCGTACCTTATTTATCGTACTCATAGGCTGCGGCTCGATTGCGATTATCTTAAAGAATATGTTTTTAACCGATTAATTTCTATCACATTCTAAACGTAAGGTCAAGGGAATTAAACGATTACGCAATATATTAAGTATGTATACCCCCTACCGCCGTTACAGAATTCGCGGGCGCGGCGGCCTACGCTATTCGGCCGCCGGAAGCCGCCACCGGTCGTGCACCCACACCCACTGCTCCGGGTAGCGCCGCACCCACCGCGCCACCGCCGCGGACCAGGTCGCGGTGTCCTCCTCCACCGCCTGTTTCACCTTCTTCGACGTGGACGCCGGCAAAGGCGCCTCGACGACGACGCGGTAATTATTATCGCGTTCGCGGACGGCGTACATCGGGATTATGGGCGCGCCGGCGCGCCGGGCGAGGAGCGCCGGGCCGACGGGCGTCCGCGCCGGCCGGCCGAGGAAGTCCACCGCCACGCCCGGCAGCGACGGAATGTCCTGGTCCGCGAGGACGCCCAGGAAACCGCCGCCGCGGAGCCACCCGAGCGGGACCGCCGCGGCCTCGGTCCGGTATATGGTCCGGACGCCCAGCCGCCGGCGGTAGTTCACCAGCAAGCGGTCGAAGTTCTCGTCGTAGGCCGTCGTCGCCAGGACGGCGATGCCGCCCACCCGCCGGGCGACGTACCCGCCCAATAGTTCCCAGTTGGAGAAGTGGCCGGTGACGCCGACGACGCCCCGCCCTTCGGCCATCGCGCGCTCGACGTGCTCGAACCCCTCGACGCGGACGACGCGCGGCAAGTACCGCCGCCGCCAGCCGCCGAAAATTATAAGGTCGACGAAGCCGAGGGCGAAGTGGCGGTACATCCGGCGGCAGATGCGCGCCGCTTCCCGGGGGTCGCGGCCCAGGACGTCGCCGATGCGGCGCGTCGCGCCGTCGCGGATGCGGCCGCCCACGAGGTACGCCAGGTAGCCGAGGAAGGCCGCCGTCGGAAGCGCGAGCCGCCGCGGCGTTACGGCGACGAGCGCCCGGAACGCGAGGAAAGAAACGAAGAGGCCGCCGTGGCGGAGGGGCCGGGTAACGCGGCGCAACATAACCCGCCATTATACGGAGTATTGCCTCGCGCGGTCAAATGATTTCGGGGGCCGTTTTAAGCGGGAGAATAAAAAAGCCGCCCCGAAGGGCGGCTTTTTTACGGGGTTTCAAGTAACGATTACCTGAACAACGCCTTGACTTTGCCCATTGAGGTCGGCGCGACGTCGATGCCGCTCCACTTCATCTGGTAGACCCAGTCGTTGCCGCCGTCGGCGAACCAGACGTGCTTGCCGTCCCACGCCACGCCCGTCGGCCGGCGGCCTTGCATAAACATGGAAAATACGATCGAGCCCGCGGTCGTCA
>SDBS01001933.1_pt1 | contig 20867 bp, 15 predicted proteins | sample 2277091 | NCBI WGS metagenome assembly SDBS01 (sample SAMN10404972, study PRJNA504765) | marine sediment metagenome | isolation source: marine sediment core GS10_PC15, 163 cmbsf | place: Arctic Ocean: Southern Knipovich Ridge | collected 2010 | reverse complement strand
GAACCAACCCGGTCATTTCATGGCGTTGAAGGCGTCCATCACCTTGAGGAAGTCGGGATCGGAGAAGGTGAACTCACCTTCTCCCGTCTTCTCGGCCCCGGGATAGAGCGCACGCTCCTTCTTTACCTTGAGCACCATCGTGTAGGGAGGCTGCAGCTTGTAAGGCGTGTACCCGGACAGGTCGCGCAGCGCCTTGACCACCCCCCGCCGGATGCCCTTCTTCACTTCGTCCGGGTGCAGGCACAGGGCCGCCGGGGCCATCCCCTCCTTGGTCTGGTAGACGGCCACCCCCTCGAAGAGGTCTTCAGCCTGTTGGCAGATCCAGTCGTCGCCGGCCAGGAAGGCCACCGGCACATCGTACAGTCCTGCGATCAGCGCGTTGTAGCCCGCCTCCGGGAGCGATACACCGTTTATGGCGAGGTCGATCACATTCCCACTTGAGGTGTGTGCCAGGGTCGCGTTCTCTGTCCCGGCCTTGGCATGATACCCGATGAACACGACGGCGTCGAAGCTCTCATCGATTCCCAGCATCATGTTCTCGGGCCGTGACGTCACACCGCGCAGGAGCCGAGCCTTTTTGTGCAGCAGGCCGGGGATGATGTTGGTCTTGGCGCCGTGCCCATCGCGGACGACCACCTCCACGGCCCCGGCGTCCAACGCACCCTGGACGGCCGCGCTGGCCTCCTCGGTCATCAAGCGGCGGAAGTACTCATAATCCGGGCCGGAGGAACTGCACTCCCGGCCCGAAACCACACCCGCGACACCCTCCATGTCCACGGAGATGAACACCTTTATCCCCTTCCGGGGTGCCGATGCCAGCAGCAGCAGCCCCGCCAGGGCGAGCGAAACACCACACATCCTTTGTCTTTTCATGTTTTCCTCCTTATTTAGAGAACGGCTGGGGCTTCCGGCTCAACAGGCTGCCGATCACCACGGCCAGCGAAGCACAGATAAACCCTGGGATGAGCTCATAAACCTCGGTTGACCGGCTTAGATACAGCTTCCAGAAGATGACTACCAGCGTGCCTGTGATCATGCCCGCCAGCACACCGGCGATGGTGGTCCTCTTCCAGTACAGGGCGAAGATGAGCGTTGTGCCGAAGGCCGCACCCAGCCCCCCCCAGGCAAAGAGCACCAGCCAGAAGATCAGGTCCTGGGCCAGATACGCCATGGCCAGGGCCAGGACGCCGGAGAGGATGACCACCACCCGGCTGAGCCTGAGCCTCCGGGCCTCGGGTATCGCGGCCCCCTTCTTGATTATCTTTTCGTAGACGTCGCACACGAACGTGGAGGCCACGACCAAGAGCTGGGAATCGGCCGTGGACAGGATGGCGGCGAAGATGCCGCCGATGATCAACCCGTAGAGCGCGGGGCCGAAGAACTCGGAAGAGAGCACCAGGTAGATCACCTCCGGATCAGCGGCGGGGAGGCTCTCCACGTCAGGGATCAGGGCCCGCCCCATAAGGCCGACGAACACGGCCCCCCAGCTTATCACCACGTTCCAGAACGTGCCGATTACCGCCGCGAAGCGGAGCTTGTCGGGATCGTCTATGGACATGTACCGGACGACAATGTGGGGCTGTCCCGGAGATCCCAGGCCGATGCCGAGGAAACCGATGATCACGCCCACGCTCAGGGAGAACGGATCGATCAGGGCCGGATCCAACTGGGAAAGTGTCTGCAGCATCGCCTGGAATCCTCCCATCCGGATCAGGCCATAGACCGGGAAAATCACCAGGCCGATGATCAGGATGACGGCCCGGATGACGTCGTTGTAGGCCACGGCGATGTAACCACCCAGCACCATGTAGACCAGGACCAGCATACCGGAGGCGGCCAGTGCCAGGAGGACCGGGATGTCCAGGGCCGTGCTCAGCGCCTTGGCCCCGCCCACGAACTGGGCCGCCACGTAGGCGGTGATGAAGATGGCGATGATCACGGCGCCGGTGATCCGGATGAGATGGCGATGATCCTGGAATCTGGACTCGAAATAGTCCAGCAGGGTGAGCGACCCGTAGGCCTCCGTCTCCCGGCGCAGCCTGCGCCCGATGTAGATGAACTGGAACATCTCGGCGATGATGTACCCCACCACGGCCCAGACGGCTCCCGTCCCGCGCGTAAAGGCCATCCCACTGACTCCCACCAGCCAGGATGACCTCCCCGAAGACACGGCGGAGAGGGCCACCACGAACTTATCCATGGCACGCCCTCCGATGAAGAAATCCGACTGGCTCCTCATGCGCCGGAGGGTTAATACGCCCACAAGAACAGGCAGCAAGAGGGTGAGCAGGAATATGCCGAAGGCCACAGGGTCGGACAGCTTGTCGTAGAAACCCATCTACCGGCCTTTGTCCCGGTCCCGGCCTGAGAGCCGGTACAGCAGGAAGGACACCAGGATGATGGCCAGGGGAAGGACCAGGAGCACGAAAACCGCGCTGAACATGAGTCTTGTCTTCTCTTAGTCCAGAGAAACCTGTGACCTACTGACCTGTGGGGAAGGCGACAGACCCGGTGTAGATCGAGTAGCCGGAGGCTCTCTGTACCGACATCCGGCCGGGCCGCTTGCCGGTCATGCGGCAGGCCCCCAACTCCCCTTTCATGTTGATCGCGATGAACTGCTCTCCGGGCAGGAAGTCCGGATTCACCTTCTTGTATTTATCCGCGATCATGCGCAGGGCGTCCTCGCAGGCCTGCTGTGGTGTGCGGCCTTCCTTCATGCGCAGGACCATGTAGAATGACGCGCAGGATTTGATCACATCCTCGCCCCTCCCTGTAGCACCGGCCGCCCCGACCTCGTTGTCCACGTAGAGGCCGGCCCCGATGATGGGCGAATCCCCCACCCGACCGGGGATCTTGAACCCCAGCCCGCTGGTAGTGGTGATGCCTGCAGCGTCTCCGTTCCGGTCCACGGCCAGGACATTGGTGGTGCCGTGGGGGTCATCGTCCACCTCTTCCTTCCGCTCCGGCCGCTGGTACTCCGGAAGATCCTTGAGGTGGTCCGGAGGCCCCCAGTCGTCCCGGTCGGAGAGATTCTCTCTGCGGCGCAGCCAGGCTTCTCGGGTCCTCTCGGTCAGCAGGTCCTCCTCCTTGAAGCCCCATTTCTTGGCGAACGCCAGGGCATCCCGGCCCACCATCAGGACATGATCGGTCCGCTCCATGACGATGCGGGCCACCGAGCAGGGGTGTTTTATGTTTTCCAGGCACGCCACCGCGCCTGCGTTGTAGGTCCTGCCGTCCATGATGGAGGCATCCAGCTGCACGACGCCATCCTCGTTGGGGAATCCGCCATACCCCACGCTCATGTCGTTTGGGTCCTCTTCGATGATGTTGGCCGCCTTTTCCACGGCGTCGACGGCCGCCCCACCACCTGCAATGACCTCCCACCCCGCGGCCATGGCTTTCTCGCCCGTGGCATTGGTGTGGCTCGTGATGATCAGCGGCACCTGACCCGGCTGCCCACCGGTGAGGGCCGGCAGATCCTTAAAAAGAAGGGCCCCGGCTCCCAGGCCCAAGCTCTGGTTGAAAAAGCGTCTCCGTGTGATGCGTCTCTTCATGGTTCGCTCTCCATTTTCTGATTTATCCTGAATAATTCATAAAAAATGTCGATATTTCACGTAATACATGTAATATCAATGGGTTACATAAGATCTTTCAATGAGCCCAAAGATAACTTTGTTGTCCCATTGTTATATTCTATTATAATCGACATTTTTTATGAATCTCCCAAGTGACCTGATCTATAAAAATATTGTCGGCACTAATACAAACTTCTGTAATAAACACCACCCCCATGATGAACTGGATAAAGCATTCCGTCTTGCCGACAGCTCATGAACGGTTACCGCAATAAGTGGAACGGGGCGGGAACCGGCACTTTCTCATCTCCCAGGGCGAGGGTGACCGTGGCCGAAACCGGCTTTTCCAGACCCTGAGGAGTGCGCCGGTTGAACGTCACCTGAATCTGCTTGAGCGGACGGAGGGGGTTGACAGGGCTGGAAGACTCTTCTTTTTTCAGCAGCCGGGTCGCCATCTGCACCGCCAGGCCCAGGGCACTCAGGATGGAAAAAGAATTAGCCATGGGATCGTGGCGCGCGTCAGGATTGAAGGGGTCATAATTGCGCGGCATGGGAGGAAGCTTCAGACCATAGGAGATGCTGTCCAGGGAACGCTTCCGGCTGGCGGCGACCAGCTGCTGATCCACATACAGCAAGATCATATACTCTCTCTCCAGGGCGCTCGGTGCGGCTGCCTCTTCCTGTTCGGCGGCCGGGTCCCCGGATTCCTGGTCGAACCGAATATCCAGGGTGAGCTCCTGGCGGTAGAGCGTCTCTCCCGACTTGAGCTCCAGCACAAAGGAATGTTCACCGGACATCTCGAAAAAACCCGTAACATCCAGGGTGATGGCGTTGAAGCCGGAATTCATGAGGCCTGCGTCCAGGACCTCCCCTCCCCGGAGGAGCTTGTAATAGGCGCTCCGGCTCATCTCCACGCCCAGGCTGAGAGAAGACGGTGGGTGGGAGCGGACGATACGGGGGCCTCCCAGGATCCCGATATCCAGCACCAGGGCCGGGAGATCCTGGCTACGTACCGGGAGAGCCAGGGCCAGGAGGGCGAGGAACAAGGGTCCGATTCTTGCTTTCATTTGCGAGAGAAAACGAGGCGTATCTCAAGGCTGTTTTTACTGAAACTCCGGGGGAGCCGAGGCAGGGGAGAACTGAGCTCCAGGGCCTTCAAGGCCGCGGCCAGGAGCTGTGGGACCCGGGCCGGCTTGACCACCTCGGTCGACGCGATCCAGCCGTCCCTCTGGATGACCACGGAGATCTCGAACTCGTCCTCTTCCTGGTCGACCGTCAGGTGCGGGACCAGCCACCTCTCCATGATTTTCGCCACGGCCAGGTCGGCCCAGCGGGCGATCTCGACCTGCCGAGAAACGGCGTCACTCCCGGCAGAGGCGGGTTCTCCTTCCCCCCCTCGAGCCGAAGATGAGCCCGGTTCGGCAGGAAAGCGGGGAAGTGCGGGCCGGATGTATTTACTCAGATCCACCCGGGGTATGACACGCCCCGGATCGGGGCCATATTCAAAGCGGGGCATGGTCCTCTCCGGCGCGATCCGGAAAGACAAATACGGGGGAAGATCGGCCCGCTCCGCGGGAGGGGGCCGCAGGTCGAAGCGCTCCTGGAGATGGGGCGGGACCTCGATCCGCTCCGGCAGGGAGATCCTTTCGCGGGATAGGATGTCATCGGCGACTGCGGGGCTGGCCGCTGCCGTCTGTGTCATGACGGAAACGTCAGAGCCCGTATTCGGGGCCGGACCCGAAGCGGGCTCGGTCCTATCGGGAAACAGCAGCCGCTCAAGGGGCGGCGCGATGTAGACATCGCGGACGTAGGAGTCGAAATCCAGGATCTTGAGGGGGCCATAGTACACGACCAGCAGCACCAGCATGACGGCGTGGACCACCAGGGAGACTCCCAGGCTGACCGCCTTCTTGAGCCATCCGCTCTCGAACATTAGACTCCTGCTACTGGTTAATAATGCCGAAGTGCCGCAATACGTTACATCTCCGTGTCATGATCCCCTCCTGTGGGGTAACAGTTCGATCTGCGGTCCGACTCCGGACCGTACCTATCATACCGCAAAAGAATCCGGCAGGAAACGTGCGGGCTTGTCTTGCCCGGGGATTTTGTGCGAATATAGCCTCACGAGGAGGGATTATGGAAGAAAGTCACGATCAAGGCCATGACAACGTGAGGCTGGAGGAGATCCAGGCCCAGCTGAGCCGGATCTTCGCCAAGCTCGAGCATGACGTCCCCCTGCACCTCTTCCTGTCTGACGACAAGGACTCCCCCTTCAACCAGGCTACCCGGGAAATCCTCCAGACCATCGCCAGGATCTCACCCAAGATACAGGTCCGGGAACACAGCCTGGACGATGACTTTGCCAAGGAACGGGGCGTCACCAGCTCGCCCACCGTCCTCTTCGACCCCGAGCATTACGGCCTGCGGTGGCTGGGCGCGCCCTTGGGTGAGGAAGGACGGATGTTCATCGAGGCCCTGGTCATGCTGGGCAACCGGAAGAGCGACCTGAGCGAGCAGTCCCGCAGGATCCTGGACAGGATCACATCACCGCGTCACGTGCAGGTATTCGTGAGCATGACCTGCCCCTACTGTCCCCAGCAGGCCATGAACGTGCTGAAAGCCGTGGTCGCGCGGCCGGACCTGATCACGCTCGACATCGTGGATGTCCAGGCCAATCCCGAACTGACCGATCGCTACTCGGCCTACAGCACACCCATGACCTTTGCCAACGATGAGCTCATCGGCAAAGGGGCCCAACCGGAGGAACTGTTCCTTACATCATTGGAAAAACTGGAGGAACAGGCCATCTTCATCCCCGACGTGGATGCGAAAGAAATCGAGACCGACCTGCTGATCATCGGGGGAGGACCGGCCGGCCTGAGTGCCGGGATCTACGCAGCCCGGGCCGGCTTGAACGCAGCCATCCTGGAGCGGGGTGTGCTGGGCGGCCTGATCGCCACCACTCCCGAGGTGGAGAACTATCCGGGTATCTCACACGTGGGCGGCAAGACCCTGGTGGAGATCATGGTGGCCCATGCCCTGGAGTACTGCCAGATCTTTCCGGGCGAGGCCGCGCTCCACATCTCCAGGGGCGAGCGCCTCGAGATCCAGACCACCCGACGACGCTTTCGCAGCAAGGTCGTGCTGCTGGCCACGGGCGCCGACCACAAGCATCTCAACATACCGGGCGAAGAGCGGCTGGGCGGCCGCGGCGTCAGCTACTGCGCCACCTGCGACGGACCCCAGTTCAGGGACAATAAGGTCATCATGGTAGGTGGGGGCAACGGCGCGATCACCGAGGCCCTCCACCTCAAGAACATCGATGTGGACGTCACCCTGGTCCACCGCAGGGACAAGCTGCGGGCCCAGGAGCATCTGGCCAAGAAACTGTCCGCCGACAAGATCCCGGTGCTCTGGAACACCGAGGTCAAAGAGATCCGCGGTGATAAACGTGTGGAGGAAGTCCTGCTGGTCGACAACCAAACGGGTGAGACATCCGCCATGCCGGTCGACGGGGTCTTCATCTCCATCGGGTACCTGCCGGAGGTCGAGCTGGCCAAGCAGGCAGGCGTCGAACTCACGCCCGAAGGATACATCAAGAGCGACCGGCGGCACCACACCAGCGTCCCGGGCATCTACGCGGCCGGCGACGTGGAGGGCCAGTTCAAGCAGATAGTGACCGCGGCCGCCTACGGTTCCGAGGCGGCCATGGCCATCTTCGAGGACCTGGTCAATCCCTACTGGACAACCAAATAGGGGACGTTCCCCATGGGACCAGGGAATATATCGGGGCCCTCCAGGGTCTAATCCTTTGGAAGAGACGTGCTTCAAGGACAGACCCTAAACTGCTATTGGCCACGAGCGAGGACCAAACTGGACGACACGAGCCTGATCAAGAAAATCCTGGGCGGGGACAGGAACGCCTTTAAGGAGCTTATAGAAAAATATGAGTCACGGGTGGCGGCGACCGTGATCGGCATGCTGGGGCCGGGCCCGGAGGCCGAGGACATCGGCCAGGAGACCTTCATCCGCTTCTACCGTGCCCTGGGCGGATTCCGAGGCGAATCCTCGGTCGGGACCTATGTCACCCGCATCGCCATCAACCTCTGCCTCAACGAGATCAAGCGCAGGGGGCGGCGGCGCACGTTGTACATATCCGATGGAGAGAAGAAGCTGGAATCACTGGCGCACAACCCCGGGACAGAGCACCGGGATGAAATGTCGCGCCTGGTCAACCTGGGGCTGCAGCGCCTGGACCCCAAATTCCGGGCCGTGATCGTGCTCCGGCTGATCCACGGATACACCACGCGGGAAACCGCCAGGATCCTCAGGCTGCCCGAGGGCACTGTGCTCTCGCGGTTGGCCCGGGGCCAGCATAAGCTGAAGGAGATCCTGGCTCCATTATATAAGGATGAACAGCTTATATCGAGGGATGGACCATGAGTAAGACAATTTTACGGCTCCTCTACCGGTCATTCGAGGGCCGGATGAGTGAAAATGAACGAACAAGCCTGGAAGAGGCCCTGGAGCGGTCGCCGGAACTCCGGGCGGAAAAGGAAAGGATCCGGCAGCAAAGGGAGTTGCTGTCTGAGGGGGCGGCGGGCTCCTTCGGGCCGGGTTTTTCAGATCGGGTGATGGGACGGCTGGATGCCGCTGAAACCGGCTCCAACGGCTGGGACCTGTTCTATGCTACCCTGCTCACCCTGTTCCGGCGCTTCGCCATCGCAGGGGGCGTGGCCCTGCTGCTGCTCCTGACCTACAACCTGAGGCTAGGCGACAAGCTTTCGCCGGAAGAGATCTTCTTCGCTTCGGATGCCACTCATGAAGAGCTGAAGCGGCTGCCTTTATTCTAATGGAGACTAAATCATGAGCGTCAAAGCCAAGATCACAATCATCATCGTTCTAACCCTTATTATCGGCGCGGCCACCGGAGCCATGCTCAACCGCGCCCTCCTGCAGCGGAGGATCGGCAGGACAATCGCCTGGGGGAATCCGGCCGCCATGACCGCCAACCTGGAGCGGCTGCTGTCCCCGACGGATGAACAGTCCAAGGAGATCCGCAGAATCCTGGAAGAGCATGGCGCCGTGCTTCTCAAGATACGGAAAGACTCGATGCAGGAAACCATGGTGGTCATGCAGTCGCTGGAAGCCGCCCTCGATCCCATCCTGACCCCGGAGCAGAAACGAAGCTTGAGCAGGAGGGATTTCGGCCCGCGCGCATTCGGTAAACCCGGCCAGGGATTGCCGCCTGGCAGGCGGCCGGAGCGCCGCGGCTCAGAGGAACTGGAGCGCTTGGCTGAGCGGCTCAGCCTGAGCCCGGACCAGACTTCCCAGATCGGGAGCATACTCCAGCAGCCGCTGATGGCCTCACCCTTCGGGTGGGGTTCCCGGGACATCGAGGGCATGCTCCTCCGGTGGGCAAATCGCCAGGAACAGCTGGATCGGGCCATCGCCGACATCCTGACCGAGGAGCAAAAGCAGGAATATGAACGGATCAAGCAGGAGCGCCGACAAAAAATCCTCGACCTGCTGGAACGATAGTCTCTGGCCCGTGTAAGCTGACCATCCGCCCCCCTTAAAACCTCTCCGCGACACCGGCATCACACCATCCAGGGATCATGTCGGATTCCCCACCCGGGAATAAATGATCTTGGGGAACGGTCTAATCGGGTGAAATGCAGAGATCACAAATTTAAAAGGGAGAATAGAGATGAAAAAATCAACACTGCCATTGTTAATGGTTGCCGGTCTGCTGACAGTCACGGGCGTCGTGCTGGCGTCCTCCCAGATGGGACAGCGGGAGCACGGTTTCACATCCCAACGGCCCCGCATGGGACAGAATCAGCGGAGAGGCTTCATGCGAGTCCGCTCAGGCGGGCTGCTTATGGTCCTCAAAGCAAGACAGGAGGAACTGAACATAACGAATGAACAGCTCGACAAGATCAAGGACCTGACCCTCAAGATGGAAGAGAAGAGGGTGGAGCAGCAAAACGCCTTGAACAGCCGGCGGCTGGAGCAGAAGAAGCTCATGATGGACAGAGAAAACCTGGACTACGGTCAACTCAAGGCTTTGCTGCTGAAGAACTCGGAAAGCAAGCTGGATCTGATGATAGATCGTATGCAGCTGCGGGACGAGATCGAAGCCGTGCTGACCCCGGAACAGAAAGAAACCTTGAAAGAAATGGGCCGGGATCGAATGGGGCAAAGGCACAGTTTTATGCGAAGCCGGGATCCCAGGCTTGACTCCCGCCTCCAGCGATTCCACAGGGTTCCCGAGGACACCCGCAAGTGAGATCAAGGGCATCCATGTATAGGTCAGGCCTTCTGACCAGGCTGGCAGCAGGGGCCTTCCTGGCCCTGCTGCTGGTCTTGACCCAAACCGGCTGTGGGGGCTACCAGCTGGACAGTCTCTGGCTCTCGAAGTCGATCACGATCGACGGTGACTCTTCAGAATGGCGAGGAAGCCTGTATTACCTGGAAGACGACAAGGTCTCTGTCGGATTCATGAACGACAGCGAGAATCTCTACGTGTGCCTCATCACCCAGGATCCCGCCCTCATGCGCCAGGCCCTGAGCATGGGGCTTATCCTCTGGTTCAATCCCACAGGTGGAAAAGACAAATCCTTCGGCATCAACTATCCCATCGGAGCCAGAGAAAGCTTCAGACCGGGACAGGGCCGCGATCCGGAAGGGAGGGACCAGGAGCAGATCCAGGAGGAACTGCGTAAAGAATCACTGGAATCCCTGAATGAGCTCAAATTCCTTGACCCGGAAGGCCAGGAACTGATCCGGATGGAGGCCGAGGGGCTCGAGGGTATGGAGATCGCTGTCCAGGCCTCACAAGGCATGTTCGTCTATGAGCTCAGGCTCCCACTCAGTTCCGTCCAGCATCTGCCCTTTGAATTCGATGTCAGAACCGGCCAGACCATCGGAATTGGAATGGAGATTCCGAAGGTCGACATGGGAGAGGCAAGAAGGTCCATGGAAGAAAGCGGCATGGGAGGCAGAGCCGGAAGGGGCGGCAAGGGAGGCCGGACCGGCGGCGGCATGAGCGGCCGTCCCGGCGGAGGCAGAGGAAGTTACGATCCGGACTCACTCAAAGGGAAAAAAATATGGTCCAAGGTTCATCTGGCGATCGATTCGCCCTCATAACCTCCTTTTTATTCAAAGGAGATAGCATGACAAAACGTTTTCTTTTTCTGATCGCATTACTGCCCCTGTGCTCGGCCCTCGCACTCCATGCTCAGACCGGCCGCCTCACCGGACGGGTGGGGCTGGAGGATGGCACTCCCCTGCCGGGAGTGTCCGTATCCATCACCCACTCCCTCAACCGTGCGACTACCGATGCCAAAGGCACCTACACGTTCAATAATATCAGGCAGGGAATGATCACCCTGGTGGCGTCCCTGGACGGCTTCAGGGAGCAGACCAGGACCGTCCTGGTCCAGGCGGACAAGACCATAGTCGTCGACTTCACGCTGGAGATCGCCCCGGAATCACACGAAACCACCGTCACGGCCGAGAGGCCGCTGCTGACAACTTCCGATAAGGTCAGCGAGGTCACCATAACTCCCAGCCAGATCGAGACCCTCCCCAGCCTGGGGGAAAAGGACATATTCCGGGCCTTCCAGCTCCTGCCCGGTATCAGCGGCAGTCAGGAATCTTCCTCCGGCCTCTATATCAGAGGAGGGACACCGGACCAGAACCTCATCATGTACGACGGCTTCACTATCTACCACGTGGATCACCTGTTCGGGTATTTCAGTGCCTTCAACATGGAAGCGGTGCAGGAGGTCCGCCTCAGCAAGGGAGGGTACGAGGCGAAGTACGGCGGCCGGCTCTCAAGCATCATGGAGCTGACCGGGAAGCCCGGCTCCGGCCAGGGGATCCACGGCAGCGGTGGGCTGAGCCTGCTCAGCCTCAACGGACTGGTGGAAGTCCCCCTGTTCGACAAGGGATCATTCGTGCTGGCCGGCAGGCGCTCCTTCCAGACCCCCCTCTATGACAGCATCCTGGGCTTGGTTACCGATAACAACACCAGCCGGGGCACCTTCAGGGGGGGAGGCGGAGGCATGGGCAAAATGATGGGAGAAATACGTCCCGAATCCTATTTCTACGATATCAACGCCAAATTGACCTTCCGCCCCAGTACCAAGGACTTGACGTTTATCAGTTTCTATAACGGCCTGGACAACATGGACAACTCTCGAGAACAGGCTTTCCCTTCCTTCGCTGCCGACAGGTTCGCGGAAACGGGGGTCCAAGTTTCGGGCAGCATCGATGTCTCAGACCTCCGGAAGTGGGGCAATACCGGGGTCAGTGCCAACTGGACGCGGAGGTGGAATGAAACCTTCCAGAGCCATATCCTGTTAGGGTATTCCAATTATCTCAATCAGGTAGACATGAGGCGCAACAGCGAGCTGGAATTCACCTCGGAGGATCCTGACTGGGAACCGCCTGAATTTCTCCGGAATCGAGGTTTTTCGCGAGGGACCGTCGAGGACAACAACCTGGATGACATCACCTTCCGCTGGGACAACTCACTCCGCCTCCACACATCCAACCAGATGGAATTCGGGCTCCAGGCCACCAGGAACGAGGTCATCTACAGTTATGATTTGGAAGAGCTCACGACGGATGAAGAGGGCGAAGGGAACCTGGCCGCGCCCCGCCGTTTCATGAGCATCCTTAACCGGGAGGACACGGGGACCCAGTACTCCGGCTATATTCAGGACCGCTGGACCATCCTCGGGCGCTTCACCCTGACGCCGGGCCTCCGCTACGCCTATTTTGACATGACGAGCGATACCTTCACCGAACCTCGTCTGGCCATGAGTCTGAGCTTGACAGACAATATCCGGCTCAAGGGTGCGTGGGGCCGGTATTCCCAGATCATCAACAACATCACCCGGGAGGATGTCCAGCAGGGCAACCGGGAATTCTGGGTACTTTCAGACGGAGACACCATCCCCTACGGCAAGGCCACACACTACATCGTAGGGGTCAGCTACGAGACCCAGGGCTTCCTGTTCGACATCGAAGCCTTTTACAAGGATCTCAGCGGCCTCTCGGAATTCGCCCTGCGCTTTACGCCCACGCAGGAGGGCATCGATTACGATCAGTACTTTTATACCGGGACAGGAGAGGCCCGGGGGCTGGAATTCCTGCTGCAGAAAAAATACGGCCGCTACACCGGCTGGATCGGATACACCCTGAGCAAGGTGGAGTACACTTTCCCCGACCTCGAGGACGATCCCTTCCCGGCTCTGCATGACCAGACACACGAATTCAAGCTGGTCAACAGCTACGACTTCCGAAACTGGACCTTTTCCGGGACCTGGATATATTCAACCGGCCGGCCCTACACAGAGCCGATCGGAGTAGAGGAAGAGGAGATACTGGGTGGCCTACGTACTATTGAGCGTGTGGTGTTGGGGACGAAAAACGGGGCTCGGCTCCCTCCCTACCACCGCCTCGACCTTTCCGCCAGCTACAAATTCCGGGTCGCGGGCAGCCAATCCATCCTCGGGGCCACGGTTTTCAATGCCTATGACCACAAGAACATCTGGTACAAGGAGTTCGACGTGGTGGAGGGCGAGATCTTCGAGAACAACATCCTTTACATGGGACTGACCTTCAACCTATTCCTGACCCTGAGGTTCTAAGCCTATCACCAAGGGAGCTTTTTCACCTCTGGGGGACGCCTGATCTCTCTGCAGAGTTGGCTTGAGAAGAGCTTCCCTCTCTGATAGAGTATCAGGGCGTAGATGCCATGATGGGGAGAACACGGAACAGCGGTGAACGCAAGAGAGTTATTGGGGCCCGGGCCCGATGGATAGGCATCTGCTCCTCGCTGCTGTTCTCGGTGTTGCCCCTTCCGGCCGTCGGCCAGGTCATAACTACCGACCCCAATCTGGCCGATGAGCAGGTGGCACGGTGGTACTCGGTGGCCTTCGATGATGCGGGACAGCCCGGGCTGCAGCCGCATCTTACGGCCGGATCGGACTACCGGTTCCCGGAACAGGACATCCCTCTCGGCGTGGCCAGGGCCGGGCACCCGGTCCGGACGGCGGCCTTCGGCGGCGAGGTGTGGTTCTCCTGGGCGGGGCTCAAGCCGGAAGCCCGCTACCGCCTGCGCTTGACCTTCCTCTCCGATGCGCCCCGGACACAGCAGATATTTCTGGACGGGAAGGTGGTGGTCGAGGAGCTGCTGCTGCCCGAAAACCGCATCGTCTACTGCATCGTGGACCTGCCCTTCCCCCAACCGGACGGGGCGTGCGAACTCAAGATCCGGAAACTGGAGGGGCCCAGCGCCGTCGTCTCCATGGTCGAGCTTTATTCCAACATGGCCGGACTCCTTCCGGATCCGGTTTTCGAGGCGAACGGAGACTGCCGGGGCCGGATCGAGGGATCCCTGTTCGACCGCAACCATCCAACCCGGCCCTATTCCGGTATCGAGATCCGCCTCGTTTCTTCGTATCCGACACGAGTCCTGGCCACGCGGACAGACAGGGGCGGGCTCTTCCGCTTCAGGGTTCCCCGCTCCTGGGTGGCTCTGGGGACCGACTCGGCCCGGGTAACGGCGGAACTCCCCGGGGAGCTGTTGGCCCTCGACATAGCGATGCAGGGCGTGTTTCCGCCCCGGCTGACTCCCCGGCCCGTGCGAGCCCGGCATCTGACCGAAACCGAGATCAGCCTGAACGGCACCTGGCGCTTCCACGAATCCCCGCCGGTGGATTTCCCTTCCCTGGATCCTTCCTCGACAGGGGGCTGGGACACCATACAGGTCCCGGGAGAATGGGCCATGCAGGGCTTCGAGGTCCCGGCCGGCACGGCCGCCGCTTATCTGCGGGAATTCGCGCTCCCTGCTTCCTGGGCTGGCCTCCGGACCATCCTGCGCTGTGATGCGGTGTACAGCGATGCCGTGGTCTTCATCAACGGCCGGCGGGCCGGCTCCCACAGGGGCGGGTTCACCGCCTTCGAGCTGGATGTGACCGGCCTGGTCAAACCGGGACCGAACTTCATCGCCCTGGCCGTCAAGAACGAATCGCTGGAAGACGTCCTGGCCAGCGGGAGCCAGTACGCGGCCCATCCCCTGGGCGGCATCACCCGCAAGCTCAGCCTGTGGGCCGTCCCTCCCTGCTTTGTTTCCCGGCTCCACACCACGACCCGTTTCGACGCAGACTACAACGACGCCGTGCTGGACCTGCAGTTGGAGGTGTTCAACTCCACGGGCCGCAGCATCGAAGATCCAGTGCTGCACGTCAGCCTGCGCGACCGTAAGGGACACAGGGTCCCGGTCCAGCCCGAGAGGATCTCGCTTCCCGTCCTGCCCGCCCAGGAGGGTAAAAGCGGGCGCGTATCCATCACCGTACGCCGTCCCCTGAAGTGGGACTGCGAGCACCCCAACCTCTACACACTGACCTGCACCCTGGAGCACGACGGCCGGTTCCAGGAGACCCTGCGCCGCCGCATCGGCTTCCGCCAGATCGAGGTGAGCGGCGATCAGGTCCTGGTCAACGGGCACCCGGTCAAGCTGCGGGGCATCAACCGGCACGAGGCCCACCCGCTGCGCGGCCGGAGCCTCACGCCCGAACTCTGGAAAGAGGACGTGCTCAAGTACCGCAGCGCCAACATCAACTACATCCGCACGTCGCACTATCCCCCGGCTGAAGAATTCCTGCAGGCCTGTGACGAGCTGGGGCTGTTCGTGGAGTGCGAGGCCCCGCTGTGCTGGGTCCAGCACGGAGCCAACACCAGCTGGGATCAGCCGGGATGGGACCACCGGGACCGCAGGTTCCTCCTGCCCCTGATGCTGGCCAACCTGGAATCCATCGAGCTCAACCGGGATCACCCCTCCATCCTGATCTGGTCCCTGGCCAACGAGTCCCGCTGGAGCCCGCTGTTCGCCGAGGTCCTGGAGATGGTCAAACAGACCGACCCCAGCCGGCCGGTGTCGTTCCATGACCAGTGCTGGGGCACCTACAACAACGCCGACAGCACCGCAGACATCGCCAACTTCCACTACCCCGGCCCGGACGGCCCTGCCAAGGCGTCTCAGGTCTCCCGGCCGCTCCTCTTCGGCGAGTACTGCCATTTGAACGCCTACAACCGGCACGAGCTGGTGACCGACCCGGGCCTGCGGGATGCCTGGGGCGAGCCCTTCCGGGCCATGTGGGAGACGATGTACTCGGATCCCGGGATCCTGGGAGGGGCCCTCTGGTCGGGGATCGACGACACCTTCTTCCTCCCCCCTGATGGCACCGCCGTAGGCTACGGCACCTGGGGGCCACTGGACGGCTGGCGGCGGGAAAAACCGGAATACTGGCACATCAAGAAGACCTACTCCCCCATCAAGCTCCTGACCCCGGGGATCGCCGCTCCGCGGGATGGGGAACCGCTGGAGATCGACCTGGAGAACCGGCATGACTTCACCGACATCGGTGAGATGGACATCCGCTGGTCGCTCACCGATGGCAGGAGAGGCCGTGTCAAAGCCCGCATTCCCCCCCGGCAGAGAGGATCGCTCCTCATTCCAGGGCAGGGAAAAGGCCTGGAGCATCAGACCCTTTTCCTGGAATTCTTCAGCCCGCACGGTTTCCTGGTCGATGCATTCAAGATCCCCATAGGGCAAACCGCCGTCGAGTCACAGCCGCCGGGACAGGAGCACGGGATTCGGGGACCCCTGGAGCTTTCGCAGAACCGGGAGACGATCGCCGTCACCGCCGACGGGCTCGAGGTGGTGGTGGATGCCCGGACCGGCCAGCTGCGTTCCGCGCGGCTCCACAACCGCGTTATCCTGGCAGGGGGCCCGGAGCTCATGCTTCTGCCCCTCAACCGGGAGGGCGGAACCCAGATGACGCCCGAATACCAGGAATTCGCCCCCTTTACACAAGCCTGCACCGGCTGGGAGGCGGAGGCGGTGGTGGCCCGGCCTACGGCCGACGGGGTGAGCATCCGGGTCACGGGCGCATATGATCAGGCTGCGGGAGGATACACGCTCAACATCCGGAATTCGGGGGCCATTGAGGTGCACTATCACTTCACCTGCCGCGAGGAAATCGACCCGCGCCAGGCCGGCCTCGTATTTTCCCTGCCGCGAGAGTTCGACATCCTGACCTGGCGGCGCCGCGGCCTGTGGTCGGTCTACCCGGAGGACCACATCGGACGCCTGGAAGGCAGCGCTTTGGCTTTTCCGGGAAATCCCCCAAGCGGCCCGGCCGGCCCCCGCATCAGGCCCGCCTGGCCCTGGTCACGGGATGGCAGCGCTTTGGGGAGCAACGACTTCCGGTCCACCAAATCGAACATCGAGTGGGCCGTCCTTTCAGACGGCGAGGGGCGCGGGCTCGCCGCCCTGGCCGGGGAAGGGGAAAAGCACGTCCGCTGCTGGGTGGACGGGGATGCCGTGCGCATGCTGATCGCCGTCTATAACAATGCCGGGGCCGAGCGGTTCTATGTCCGCCACGCCCAGAGCGGGTACCGGCCGCTCAAACCCGGCTCGGTGGTCTCCGGAACCCTCGACCTGAATTTTATCGAGAGATAAAATGGACCATAGAATCACTGATTCCGGCACGTATAAATAAAAAAAACGCAAAGAATCGGAAGAAACCACTGAGGCCGATCGTCAAACATTTGTGTACTGGATGAACTCTGCCAACCATATTCTCATGCATCACCTTTATCATATTTATCATACAACCATCACGGAGGAGAACGAAACATGAGAGTTTTATCGAGGTTTATCACCGCGACTTTTCTGCTGTGTATCCTGCTGGTCTTCCCGCTGCACCACAGCGCGGAAAACACGGCTTCGGCCGGATATCACGACTATGCGGGCCTGAGCAGCGCGTTGAAGCAGCTGGCACAGCAGAATCCCGAGGTCATGCAACTGACCTCCATAGGGAAAACCGGAAAAGGCCGGGACATCTGGATGCTCCAGGTCTCTGGGACCAAGGGCCCGGATCCGCTGTCCAAGCAGGCGCTGCTCATCGTCGGCAATGCCGAGGGCGATCACGTCATCGGCAGCGAAGTGGCGCTGGGCATCGCGGGCTACCTGGCCCAAAACTACGGCCAGGACGAGGAGGTCACACGGGTCCTGGACTCGCGGACCTTCTACATCGTTCCCCGCCTGAACCCGGACGGGGCGGAGCTGTTTTTCGGCACGACCCTGCACGAACATTCCGGAAACCTCAACCCCCGGGATGACGACTATGACTGGAAGGTGGACGAGGACGGCCCCGAGGACCTGAACGGCGACGGGCTCATCACCCTCATGCGGGTGAAGGACAAGGCGGGCGACTGGTGTGCGGATGACAAAGACCCGCGCCTCATGAAGAAGAAGACGGCGGACACGCCTCCCGACCAGCTCTACCAGCTCTACCCGGAAGGGACCGACAACGACGCCGACGGGCTCTACAACGAAGACGGGCCCGGCGGCTTCGACATCAACCGCAACTTCCCCCACAACTTCGGCTACCGGTTCCGGGGCACCAAGGTCTACCCCGCCTCCGAGCTCGAGACCCGGGCCCTGATCGACTTCATGACCCGCTACGTCCCCCGGCTCAAGACCCAGCCCCACCGCAACATCAGCGGGCTGCTGCTCTTCTCCAAATACGACAACCTGGCGGCCGGGACCGGGATCGAAGGCGGCACACCCACCTTCCCGCAGCCTCCGGCCGGTGCCCAGGCGGCGGCACCCCAGATGCGCATGATGTTCATGATGGGCGGACGCCGCGGCCAGCAGGAGGCGCCCCGGACTCCCCCGCGGGATCCCCAGCCTAAAAAGACTGAGTCGCGGGACAGCTCCCTTTTCAAGAACGTCAGCGATAAATACCAGGAGATCACCGGGATAAAGAGCGCGCTCTCGGATAAACCCGTGGGCTCGATCCTGGAATACGCCTACTTCCAGTACGGAGTCCCCGCCTTCTCGGCCAACCTCTGGTCCCTCCGGCAGGCAGCCACGGGCAGACCCCAGATGAAGATGCCCGCGGCCAAGCCGGCCGGGCAGGCCCAGGGGGCCGCTGCACCCGACCGTCAGGCCATGATGCGGCAGATGATGGCCCGCGGCGGCGGGGCCGCCCAGCCGGCCCAGGCCGCAGGAGGCAGCAACGACGACAAGTGGCTCGACTGGATCGACAAGAGCAACGACGGCCAGGGCTTTGTAGCCTGGACAAAATACCACCATTCCCAATTGGGCGAGGTGGAGATCGGCGGGTTCCAGCCCTATCTCCGCGTTAATCCCCCGGCCGACCAGATCCCGGAACTGAGCGAGAAACACGCCCAATTTGCGCTCTATCTGGCCTCCCAGTTCGCGGAGATCACCATGGATGCACCCCAGGTAAAGAAGCTGTCCTCTCAACTCTTCGAGGTCAAGCTCACCCTGCACAACACAGGGGCCTTCCCCTATGCCACGGCCATGGGACAGAGGAGCAGTAACGTGACCCCCATCGTGCTGCAGATGAAGTTCGAGGACGACGACGCCATGAAGCTCTTCGGCGGCCAGAAACGCATCGACCTGCGGACCCTGGCACCGGGAGCCGAGAAGGAGCTCAAGTGGGTTATCATCTCACCACCCGGGAAAAAGATCGATGTGAGCCTGTGGGCCCGCAAAGGGGGCGGCAGGATGAAGACGCAGATCGTCCTCAAGTAGACGACGAAGATGGGAGAAAAAACCATGAGAATCCAAAGACATAAGAAAGCGATCTTGGGTACAAGCCTGGCTTTGATGCTGATCATGAGCGCCTCACTGATCTGGGCCCAGGAATTCTTCCCCCGCAAATGGGACTCACGCAAGGTGAACCTGAGCTTCAACCACTACTATGACTGGGAAGAAATGGAACAGGCCCTGCGCACCCTGGAAAAGGCCTACCCGAAATTCCTGAAACTCAATACCGCCGGCAAATCCTACCAGGGCCGGGAGCTGTGGTACATGACCATCAACAATCCCGACACAGGGGACGAGTTGAGCAAGTGTGCCATGTACATTGACGCCAACATCCACGGCAACGAGGTCCAGGGCGGAGAGATCGGGCTCTACACCATCTGGTACCTGATGGAGAACTACAACTTCAACCACAGCATAAAACAGCTGGTGGACGAGCGGGTGTTCTACATCTTCCCGTCGGTCAACCCGGACGGGCGTGACCTCTGGCTGCACAAGGGAGGATCGGCACGCACGGGACAGGTCCCCCTGGACGATGACAACGACGGCCTGTACGACGAGGACGGTGTCGAAGACCTGGACGGCGACGGCGAGGTAGGATCCATGTTCATCAAGGTGGAGCCCGGCAAGGGCACCCACCGGATGAGCGCAGCCGGTGACCACCTGGTCCCCATCCAGAAAAACATCGAGGGCAAACCGGACGAGGTCGGCGACTACAAGTATGTCGGTCCGGAAGGGTTGGACAACGACGGGGACGGCCGCTACAACGAAGACCAGGGCGGCGGGTATGACGCCAACCGGGACTGGGGAGCCTACTGGCAGCCCAAATACATCCAGCGCGGTGCCGGCGAGTACCCCTTTTACTGGCCTGAATCCCAGGCCATCCGTGACTTCTTCTACGCGCACCCCAACATCGCCGGCCTTCAGGCCTTTCACAACACCGGCGGCATGATGCTGCGCGGCCCCGGGGTCGAGCTCCACGGTGAATATCCGGCCTCCGATATGAGGGTCTATGACGAGATCGGCAATAAAGGCGAGAAGATCCTCCCGAATTATAATTACTTCATCATCTGGGACGACCTGTACCCGGTCTGGGGCGGTTTCATCGATTTCGGGCACGACATGATGGGCATATTCTCCTTTTCCAACGAGCTGTGGACCTCCCGCTCCGACCTGGACGGCGACGGCGAGATCACGCCGGAAGAGGATGATTTTTTCAACAAGTTTATCGACATGGATGCCACCTCCATCCCCATGCACGAGATCGACCATCCGGAGCTGGGCAAGGTGATCATTGACCGGGACACGACCAAGCTGACCCGGCGGGTCCCGCCCTCGTGGCTCATCGAGGAGATGTGCCACCGCAACATGGCCTTCTGCCTGCTGCACGCCTCGGAGATGCCGCTCCCGATCATCAAGAAGGTGGAAAGCGAGAAGATCGACGGCAAGCTCCACCGCGTCGTCGTGACACTCTACAATGAGCGCCTCATGCCCACCATGTCTGCGGCCGCCGCGACCAACAAGGTACAGCGTCCGGACATCCTGTCACTCGACGGCGCCATCAAGGTCCTGGCCGCCGGCTCCAGCCAGAGCGCCGGTATCCCGGCGGGCATACCGGCCCGGTTCATGCG
>SDBS01001932.1_pt1 | contig 20875 bp, 18 predicted proteins | sample 2277091 | NCBI WGS metagenome assembly SDBS01 (sample SAMN10404972, study PRJNA504765) | marine sediment metagenome | isolation source: marine sediment core GS10_PC15, 163 cmbsf | place: Arctic Ocean: Southern Knipovich Ridge | collected 2010 | reverse complement strand
ACTGCCTGGAAGTTAGCGATCGGCTGACCGAACTGCTGACGCTCTTTAGCATAGGTTAAGGCCTTATCGAAGGCTCCCTGGGCAATCCCTAATGCCTGTGCTGCAATAGTGATGCGACTTGAGTTGATTGCCGACAGGGCAATCTTAAAGCCAGCTCCTTCATTACCCAGGCGGTTGGATTCTGAGACAAAGCAGTCCTCAAAGACCAGCTCAGCGGTTGATGATGCGCGAATACCCAGCTTGTGTTCCAGCTTACCGACCGAGAAACCAGGGGTGCCCTTCTCGACAACGAAAGCAGTAATACCACGGTGCTTTAACGATTTATCCAGGGTAGCGAAAACAATTGCGAGATCTGCTTCGGCGCCATTGGTGATAAAGATTTTCGTCCCGTTGAGCAAATAGCCACCTTCCTTGCGGCTGGCGGAGGTCTCCAGTGCGGCGACATCGCTACCCGCCCCCGATTCAGTGAGGGCAAAACAGGTTAGTTTCTCGCCCCGGGCAACCGGCGTTAAAAAACGCTGCCTCTGTTCTTCATTACCGGCTCGATAGATAGACTTGGCAGCCAGCCCCGCCGTAACCCCGTAGATAATACCGGTAGCCGCACAGACACGCGATATCTCTTCGGTGGCAATAGTGAAGGCAATCGGTCCACCCTCATTACCGCCATACTTCTCCGGAAAGAGGATCCCCATCAGCCCCAGCTCCGCCATTTTCCTAATCGTTTCTGCAGGAAACCTGGCCTCTTCGTCTATCTGAGCCGCAATCGGCTCAAGCTCCCGCTCGGCAAAATCTCGCACCATGGCTCTCAACATCTTCTGGTCTTCAGTCAGCGAAAAGTCCATCCTGCCTCCTATTCCTCGAATGATGCCAGTTAACGGATCAGTTTAATCGATTGGTTTATGATCTCTAGTGCTACCGAATACGGATCGGTTTTTTTCTGGACCAGGTCATCAATCAGCCTATTCAAGCAGTCTTTGTCGATTCGATCGATGATGTGGCTCTTAAGGTAACCCTCAACCGCTTCAATTAACTCCAGCTTGGCTCTTTCTTTACGACGTTTTTCCAGCCCCCCACTAGAGGTAAGGAACTCTTTGTGTCGAATAATTTCGGCCACTAGCTCCGCACCACCCTTATTATTGATGGCTTCGGTTAAGACGATCGGCGGTCTCCAGCCATCAGAAAGTCCATCCTTCATACCAAGCATAACCTCGAGTTGCATTTTTACATCGTCAGCACTGTCTCTGTCTATCTTGTTGATGACAAAGATATCAGTCCCTTCCAGGATGCCAGCCTTCATCATCTGAATAGCATCACCCATTCCCGGGATCAGCACCAGGATAGAAGTATCCGCAGCACTGACAATATCTACTTCCGCTTGACCGGTGCCGACCGTTTCAACCAGGATGATATCCTTTTTCAGGGCATCCATAATGTGAATCAGGTTTAGCGTTGATTTAGACAGTCCTCCCGCCCAGCCTCTGGTAGCTACGCTCCTAATGAAGACACCCTGATCGGTGCTATGGCGTTGCATTCTTATTCGATCTCCCAAAAGTGCACCGCCGGTAAAGGGACTGGTCGGATCGATAGCGATAACACCAATCGTCATCGCTTCTTTCCTGAAACTGCTGATGAGAGTAGCAACCAGGGTGCTTTTACCCACCCCGGGAGCACCGGTCACCCCGATGATATATGCCTTTCCGGTATGGGGATAAAGGCTCTTCAGGTCTTCAATGGCATGAGGGGCTTCATCCTCGATGTCTCTCATCAGCCTGGCCGCGGCACGGACATCACCCTCTAGTATTTTAGCGATCTGTGTTTTCATTCGCAATGTAGATAAGGCCTAACCTAGTGGTTTTACGTTTTCTCGTGTCCAGCTTACTATTTCTTCCAGAGAGGTACCAGGTAAGAATACCCTTTTCACCCCGATTGCCTCAAGCTTGGGAATATCTTCGTCAGGGATGATACCGCCACCGATAACAGTAATATCGCTGGCATTTCTTTCCTTAAGCAGTCTCTCCATCTCCCCGGCCAGACTCAGGTGAGCTCCGGAGAGGATACTGAAGGCGATCAGGTCAACATCCTCCTGTATTGCCGTGTTGACTATCTGTTCCGGTGTCTGGTGAAGGCCGGTATAGATTACTTCAAAACCGGCATCTCGATAGGCCCGGGCGACTATTCGTACCCCCCGGTCATGACCATCTAAGCCTGGTTTGGTGACCAGTATCCTCAGCTTTCTGATAGTATTCACTAATTTCCTCCCAGCAGAAGCGGATGTTCAAAACTCATAAATAGCCAGGGTCGTGGTATTCTCCGAAAACCTCTCGATAGATATCACAGATCTCCTGCTTCGTAGCATACTCCCTGACCGCTTCGATGACATAGGGCATCACATTCTTTCCACTCTGGCAGGCGCTACGAAGCTCATTGAGGGTCTGAGCTACTCCTCGACTATCCCTGGTTCTCTTGACCTCACGAAGTCTCTCAATCTGCCGGGTCTCTAGCGTCTCATCAATCTTGAGAAACGGAATGGGGGCTTTCTCGGTAACGTACTTATTCACCCCGATCAAGGTCTTTTCCTTGCTGTCTAATTGCCTCTGGAATTCATGAGCGGAGTTGCCAATCTCAATCTGCGGATAGCCCCGGTCAATCGCCGCCAGCATCCCCCCCATCTTGTCTATCTTCTCAATATATCCCCAGGCCTTTTCCTCTATCTGATTGGTTAATGTCTCGATAAAATAGGAGCCAGCGAGAGGGTCTATCGTATTGGTAACCCCAGTCTCTTCAGCCAGGATCTGTTGAGTGCGCAGGGCAATCGTAGCGGCAAACTCAGTAGGTAGCGCCCAAACTTCATCGAGGGAATTGGTATGCAAGGATTGTGTTCCTCCCAGCACTGCCGCCAGAGCTCCGGCAGTCGTCCGGACGATGTTATTATAAGGCTGTTGTGCTGTGAGGGAACAACCTGCGGTCTGAGTGTGAAAACGCATCCACCAGGAGCGTGGATTCTTGACCTTGAAGCGGTCTCGCATTATCTTGGCCCACATCCTTCTGGCTGCCCGGAACTTGGCGATCTCCTCAAAGAAGTCAACATGGGAATCGAAAAAGAAGGAAAGCCGGGGTGCAAAAGCGTCAACCTCGAGTTTCTTACGGTCAATGACATCCTGAACATAGGTAATCCCATCGGCCAGGGTAAAGGCAAGCTCTTGAACCGCAGTAGCCCCGGCCTCTCTGATATGATAGCCACTGATACTGATGGTGTTCCAGTTGGGGACATACTTGGTCCCGAACTCGATGGTATCACTGATCAGTCTAATTGAGGGCTCGGGCGGGCACATCAGAGTCTTCTGGGCAATAAACTCTTTCAGCATATCATTTTGAATCGTGCCACCGATCCTATCACAACCCACACCCTGTTTCTCCGCGGCAACAATATACATCGCCCACATGACGCTGGCTGGAGGATTAATGGTCATTGAAGTGGTTACTTTATCCAGAGGAATTTTATCCGTCAAAATCTGAAAATCGGCCAGGGTATCAATGGCCACACCACACTTACCACATTCACCGAAAGCTTTGGGAGAATCGGTGTCATATCCCATTAAGGTGGGAAAATCAAAAGCAGTGCTGAGACCGGTTTCACCCTCTTTTAGTAAAAGATGCCACCGCTGGTTGGTATCCTCAGCACTACCCATTCCCGAGAACATTCGCATCGTCCAGATTTTGCCGCGGTACATGGTATCCTGACAGCCTCGGGTAAAGGGAAACTCGCCAGGATAACCTATGTCGTTAGCGAAATCCGAGTTTTTGATATCTTCCGGGGTGTAGATTGGTTTCACTTCGGTTGAGGAAGCACAAGCAGCGTTATTCTTTCTCTCAAGCTTACCACCATTTTTGCTGGTTCGCTCAATCCACCAGGCTAGCCCTTCGGATACCTGATCTAGTATCTTCCGAGTGAACATAATCATCCCCTTGTTAGCGCTATTCTGAGTGCGACTAGCAGAACATTAATCCGACATTTCTCATTTCAATTCACAAATGAGGCATCCTGACCCTCATTGTTTTTGGCAGCAATAATATGTCTATGGCATCTGGCTGTCAATGCGTTTACTTGGTTTAGTTCTCCGTAAGCTTATTAACTCACCCTAAAGATTAAAACCGGCGGCTCGTAGCTCCCGTCCGGGGGTTCCAACTTGAGCCGTGTTCCAACCTTAATGCTCTCCGGTTTCTGGGAGTCAATACCCACGATGTGGGCGCTGATTCTTGGTCCCTCATCCAGTGCTACGATGCCGCAGCAGTAGTGGTGGTCTCTATCGTAGCCCCTGGCTGCCATCGGGGTTGTCCCCACGGCCACGGTGGTGAAGGTGGCGAGTTTGCCCTCACCCTTCATCGGGAACCACTCCACGCTGGTGCTGTGGCAGTTGGGGCAAATCCGGCGCGGGGGCAGATGCAGGGTATGGCACTCCTTACACTTTGTCCCCATCAGTTTCTTCTCACTAAGCGCGTGATAGAATTCGGCGCAGGTAAATTCAGCCTTGCTCATCGGACTATCTCCTTTCATAGATGTGAGCGACACAGGTGGAACCGTGCGCGCCCATGTTATGTGTGAGTGCCAGGTCAATGTCCTTATCTATCTGCCTGGCTCCGGCCTCGCCCCGCATCTGGTGCCATATCTCGGCCACCTGGGCGACACCACTGGCACCGACGGGGTGCCCCTTGGATTTAAGTCCTCCCGAAGGGTTTACCGGCTTCGGGCCGTTACGGGCGGTCAGCCCTTGCTCCACCGCCCTGCCGCCTTCGCCCGCCTTAAAAAATCCGATGTCTTCGGTGGCCACAATCTCGGCGATGGTGAAGCAGTCGTGAACCTCTGCCATCTTGATATCCTCCGGGCGAACTCCGGCCATCTCATAAGCCTGACGCGCCGCCTCTTTGGTCGCGCTCAGTGTGGAGAGGTCAGCCCGCCCATGTAATGAGCAGTCACTGGCCTGTCCGGTGCCGGTGATATAGACCGGCGTCTCCGTAAAGCTCCTGGCCAGGTGCTCGGCTACCAGCAGCACACAGCAGGCGCCGTCGGTTATCGGCGAGCAGTCAAACAATCTCAGCGGCCAGGAGACCATCGGGTTGGCGGTAGGGTCTTTTAAGAAATCAAGCTCCTGGCACCAGTTGGGGAGTGGTCCCCCCTTTTCCTTCAGCTTGATTAGTCTATCGGTCATAATATCCTTGATGGAGCGGTTGAACTGCGCCTTGGGATTAAGCGCCCCGTTTTTGTGGTTCTTGATGGACACCGCCATCAGCTGTTCTTCGGTAAGGTTGTATTTATTCATATAGGCGGTTGCTATCAGGGCATAGGCTCCGGGGAAGGTGATGCCGACGCGTGATTCATACGGGGTATCGGATAAGGTGGCTAGAACGTCAGTCACTTCGGCTGTCGGCAGGTCACTCATCTTCTCCACGCCCCCCACTAGCACCACGTCGTACAGCCCGGAGGCGATGGCGATAACCCCCTCTCGCAATGCCAGACCGCCGCTGGCGCAGGCGCCTTCAAGCCTGGTGGCCGGTTTATTAACCAGGCCAATCTGGTCGGCGATAATGGGTGCGAGATGTCCCTGCCCCTCAAAGGCTATTCCAGCGGCGTTGCCCAGATAGAGCGCCTCAATATCTTTAATGTCCAAACCCCGCTCTGCGGAGTCAAGCATCTCAAGGAAGGCCTCGGTAAAAAGCTCCCGCCCTAGCTTATGCTTAAAAGTGCCGAATTTGGATGAGCCTACCCCTACTATGGCCGCCCGTCTATTCAAGCTGTGAACCATGTTATTTATCTACTCCTTTCCTCGTAATCCGCTCCTCATAATAGATTTGCATAATATAAAAATTTTGGGTTCTTTTTCAAAGCCCTCCGGTGGTCTACTGGGGGTATTCATAAAAACCCCTGCCCGTTTTGCGGCCCAGCCACCCAGCGGAAACCATCTTTTTCAGCAGCATGGGTTTGATATACCGGGGGTCTTTGAGTTCTTCGTAGATATATTCGGTGATTTGCAATACGATATCCAGGCCGATTAAATCAGCCAGTCTTAAGGGGCCCATCGGGTGCCCGAGGCCGAGAGAGACACCGATGTCAATATCTTCCTTGGTGGCCAATCCGACCTCAAACAGAGAGATGGCGTGAATAATAAAAGGAATAAGCAGACGGTTTACCACAAAACCGGGGGTATCCTGAACCACGATGATATTCTTGCCCAGGGATTCCCCGAAGCGCCGGCTTATCTCCATAGTGGCGTCGCTGGTGGCCACCGTGCGCACGACCTCAAGGAGCTTCATAACTGGAGCCGGATTCATAAAGTGCAGACTGATAACCTTCTCTGGCCGTGAGGTGGCCATGGCAATCTCAATGACCGAAAGACACGAGGTATTGGTCGCCAGGATGGTATGCTCAGGGCATACCCTGTCCACCTCGGCAAACAGGCGTTTCTTCAGGTCCATGTTCTCGCTGGAGGCCTCTATTACCAGGTCGCAGTGACCGAAGTCGCGAGCTTCGGTGGTGCCTTTGATACGCCCGATTACCGCCTCGCAATCCTCCTGCGACAGCTGGCCCTTGCTCATGCTCTTGGACAGCGTTGATTTTATGGCGTTAAGGCCCTTATTCAAAAGCTCATTATTGATTTCCAGCACGGTTACCTCATAACCTGACTGGGCGCATACCTGGACGATGCCGCCGCCCATAACCCCGCAGCCGATAACTCCGACATTATTTATATCCATAATCTTCTCCCCCTCCGGTGTTCATATTGACAGACCCTTGTCTTTAAACCGGCTCATCTGCCCTTGTAGTCCGGTTTCCTCTTCTCCGAGAAGGCCTTAATCCCTTCGTCAAAATCATCCGTGCCCATCAGCCCGCCGATTAGTGCCTGCTCAAGCTTCAGTCCCTCCTTAAGGTTCATCCCCAGCCCGCGTAACATCGCTTGTTTGGCGGCCTGGGTTGCCAGTGGCGCCTTTTCAGCGATAATCCCGGCCCACTCCCGCGCCTTGGGCATCAGCTCTTCATAGGGAACGGTCTTGTTGACCAGACCTATCCGGCAGGCTTCTTCGGCGGTAATGATAGTACCCATAAGCACCAGCTCCATAGCCTTGGCCAGTGGTACCGTGCGGGTCAGCCTCTGGGTGCCGCCCCAGCCGGGCAGTAGGCCTAAACCCACCTCTGGCAGGCCGAAACGGGCGCTGTCCGCGGCTATCCTGATATCGCAAGCTAGAGCCAGTTCCAGTCCGCCGCCCAAGGCGAGGCCGTTAATCGCCGCGATGAGTGGTTTCCAGATATTAAGCCCGCGCATCAGGGTGGGGGGGAAGTCCTCCGGGGTGTGGCGGTGTTCTTTCATAAATGACAGGGTGTTTTTGATATCGGCCCCGGCACAGAAGGCCTTGTCTCCGGTCCCGGTAATGATACCGACCAGCACCTCCGGATCATCCTGAAAGGCCGTCATGGTCTCGCACAGTTCGTTGATGGCGGCCATGCTGAGGGCGTTGTGTGCTTCCGGACGGAGGATAGTAAAGATAGCCAGCTTGCCTTCCTTAACATACTCGATCACCATTTAGCGACCTCCTTAGCTGTCCGTTATAAGCTTAATCTATTTGGATCTGACATTTCCGGCTGTGTCCTATAGACTGGTGGAAATTTGATCTAGTCATATCCTACTCCTTCTTATCATCTTGGTCAATCTCCTCAAGCGACCAACGCCTTCTCAGCAAATTCCAGCCTGGTCGGCTCCTGATTGAACACCTTTGCTGCTTCCTCTATCCAGGCAATATCGGTAGCTCTCATCCTTACTCTCTGCCACTTCAACCGCTCCTCATCCAGAATACTGAAAACCATCACCAGAGCTGAGGTCTCGTTTGGGAAACGCCCTAAGACTTTAGTCCTTCTCTTAACCTCCTTGAAGACTCGTTCGATGACATTACTGGTACGGATATGCTTCCAGTGACGCTCAGGGAAACGATAGAAGGTGAGGCATTCCTCAAGATGTCTGGTTAAGGTTCCAACAGCGGTGGGAAACTCCCTCTGTTAGCGGGATAGAAACTGCCCGGCTTCGTCTCGGGCATCGTCAAGATAGGCAGTATAGAAGATATGATACGGTGCTTTCTTTGCCTCATCCTGCCTCTTCTTAGACACCCTGGCCAGGACATTCCGAATACGGTGGATGACGCAATGCTGCCGCAGCTCGTTTTGACGAGACGTTTAACAGCAGGTATAATGAACCTGCAAATGAGGCTCTTGAGAAATCATTATTAGCAAATTATTAGCAAGATTTAGTTATGTCTAGCTGGGGGAATCCTCAATACCGCAAATTTAGCTACAAAAAGTGGCCTGGAGAGGTGTCCGAGTGGTTTATGGTGCCGCTCTCGAAAAGCGGTCTCCGCGTTCAGTGGAGCGTGGGTTCGAATCCCACCCTCTCCGCCAGATATTGTATAATTAACAAATAGGTCCTTTGTATACTGAGGAGAGATGCTGGAGTGGCCTATCAGGCGTGCCTGGAAAGCGCGTGTAGCCTTTGGCTACCGTGGGTTCGAATCCCACTCTCTCCGCCACTTCTTCTGACGCAAAGTCAGAAGTTTACATAAGACAGAGAGAGGGCAAGACCTGCCATCTACACCCTCTCTAGAACTGTGATTATTGCTTTCTTAAATATAGCTACCTGATGGTTGCCTTTTTCTAACTCACCTGAGTTCTTCGCTGGCCTGATTGAACCCCTTGCCAACGAGCTTTATCTCGATCGGTTCGTCCTGCCCCCATCTCTTGTAGACCCGGCACACCTGGCAGATATCGGTATTGCAGCCCCTCTGAGCGTTATCATGAAGCTTAGCGTAGGTCCCCTCTATCTGCCAGCAGGGCAGGCCCTGGTGCTTGAATGCGGGACACTCGCTCCTTATCTCTTCCGGGCAGCGCAGCATCTCCCAGCACGGTGTCTTTCCTTCCCAGAAGCCCTGCCCCGGCTCTGCCAGAATCTTGCCCTTGACTTCGCTGATAGCCCTCTCTACCTCGGCAATCTCATCGATTGTAGTAATGCCGCTCAAGATTTCTTCCAGCTGCTCATCTAACTTCGTCATGGTCGCCTTCGGCAGATGAACCTTGGGCAGTACCTTTACCTCGGCATAGTGGAAGCCATAGACCTTACCCTTGCGCTCACCGGTGGTTATCCTTGCCCAGACCGGGTATACGGTATACTCCTCAAACTCCTGGGTCTGCAGGTTAACTATCTCCGCCTGCTCACCAACCACCCCTGGTATTGCACTACAGTCCTTGACCTTAATAATTTCACCGATTTTCATTGTTCCTCCCTCCTTTCCTGTCACTACCTTAGCGATTACTCCTGTCTTCATCGTCCCTTCCTCCTTATACCCCTTATTTTATTCCCCCTCATCCCATCACCTTTAGCCTATCTACATTTAACAACACAGCGGGGCTATCGCCATCCGCCTTGATGCTTATTTTCGGTTTGCTTTAACGCAATTCTCAAGCCGCCTGTTTAGGTGTTTTTGCCTAGCGTCTGCCACGTAGGCAATTGCAGGGGGGTGGGTTGACAAAACCCCGAATTGTCGGTAGCTTATCTCTATGCTAGAATGGCTTTATACCGTCGGCGAACCGGCATAAGGCCAGGATGACACTACTGTAAAGGCAGGTTCCCAGAGATTGTGGTAATGAAATGAACAACAAAGAGCTTAAATACTGGGTTGGTTTCAGCCTTATTCCCGGCATCGGACGGGTCAGGTTGACCCAGTTGGAGAACTACTTCGGTAGCTTGGAGAATGCCTGGCGGGCCGGCCCGGGTGACTTAAGGCGCTCCGGACTGGACAGCAGTACGGTACGTGCCGTTACCTCCCGGCGCCCCGGGCTCTGTCTGGAAGCAGAGATGGAAAAGCTTGATAGCTGCGGGGTAAGGGTGCTTACCTGGCACGATGATGGCTATCCGTCCCGTCTTAAGGAGATATATGACTGCCCGCCAATACTCTATGTCCGGGGCTCACTGCTGCCTGAGGACGAGTGGTGTCTGGCGGTGGTCGGTACCCGCCGGGCCACTGTTTATGGCAGGCAGGCAGCCGAGGAGATAGCCGCCGACCTGGCCCGAAGCAAAATTACCATCGTCAGCGGCCTGGCCCGAGGCATTGATTCGGTGGCGCATCAAGCCGCCCTGGAGGCTGGCGGCAGGAGCATCGCCGTATTCGGCTGCGGTCTCGATATTGTCTATCCCGGGGAGAACGCCGATCTGGCCCGCCGTATCGTTGAGCAGGGGGCACTGATAAGCGAGTACCCCCTGGGTACCAGGCCCCGCGCCGACCGGTTCCCCCGGCGCAACCGCATAATGAGCGGACTGAGCCTCGGGGTCCTGGTTGTTGAAGCCGGTAAGACCAGCGGGGCAATGATTACCGCCCACCTGGCGCTGGAGCAGAACCGCGAGGTGTTCGCCGTCCCCGGCAGCATCCTCTCACCGGCGAGCATCGGCACCAACCACCTTATCCAGGAGGGGGCCAAGCTGGTCAGCAGCTATACTGATATCCTGGAGGAACTGAACCTGACCGAGGCCGCCCATCAAATGGAGATTAAGGAGGCTATCCCGGCCTCTGAAACGGAGACCCTGCTCTTAAAACAACTGGGTGCCGAGCCTGTCCACATTGATGAGGTATGCCGAAATAGCGGTCTGCCGGTATCACAGGTCAGCAGCACCCTGGTGATGATGGAGCTTAAAGGAATGGTGAAACAGATGGGGGCGATGAGTTTTATACTGGCTCGAGAAGCCAGAGCGGAATATCGGGTGAGGGTGGACTAGGCATTATGAAAAAGAATCTGGTTATTGTGGAATCACCGGCCAAAGCGAGAACGCTGGCTAGAATTCTGGGTAAAGAATACAACCTGAAGGCATCGATGGGCCACATCAGAGACCTGCCTAAAGGCGCGATAGGAGTGGATGTAGAAAACGGCTTCGCCCCGAAATACGTGGTGCCCCGAGAAAAAAGCAAGGTGGTGAAGGAGCTTAAAGAGGCGGCGAGAACAGCAGCCGTGGTATACCTGGCCACCGACCCTGACCGCGAGGGAGAAGCCATCGCCTGGCACCTGGCTGAGGTAACCGGGTTAGATCGGAAACCCTACCACCGCGTTGTCTTCCACGAAATAACCGAGGAAGCCATCAAGCATGCCTTCAAGCAGCCGCGCTCGATAGACTTGGAGCTGGTCAATGCCCAGCAGGCGCGGCGCATTATGGACCGGCTGGTCGGTTATAAAATAAGCCCGCTCCTCTGGAAAAAGGTAAGGCGTGGTCTCTCCGCCGGCAGGGTGCAATCAGTGGCGTTGAGGATTATTGTCGAGCGGGAGCAGGAGATTAATAAATTTACCACGCAGGAATACTGGACTATCGAGGCGGAACTGGTTGGGAAAATACCTGCCGAGACGGCGGCTGTCCGGGCCAGCCTGGTCGGCCTTAGTGACGGCACCAAGCTGAAAATTCACAACCGCAAGGAATCGGACGAGATCTGTGACGAGCTTAGAGAAGCCAGCTACCGGGTGGCCGGGGTAAAGACGAAAAAGGCAACCCGCCGCCCCGCCCCGCCGTTTATCACTAGTACGCTACAGCAGGAAGCCTGGCGCAGGTTTCGTTTCAGCGCCAAGCAGACCATGGCTATCGCCCAGCAGCTCTATGAAGGACTAGGGGTGGGTGATGAGGGTAGTGTGGGGCTGATTACCTATATGCGTACCGACTCTACCAAGGTCGCCCGCTCTGCCGTAGTCGAAGCCAGAGAGTTCATCAGCGCCAGGTATGGCCCCGAGTTTATTCCGGCGCACGCCCGCTCCTTCACCAAAGCGGTAAAGGGGGCGCAGGAGGCCCACGAAGCCATCCGCCCGACCCGGATTGGGCGAGAGCCTTCCCTGCTCAATCCATACCTCAATAAGATGCAGCTCAAGCTCTACCAGCTCATCTGGCAGAGAATGGTAGCCAGCCAGATGTCGGACGCTATATTCGATAATACCGGCGTCGGGATTGAAGCAACACGACCCTATGCCAGCAGCAAATACCTCCTTAAGGCTTCAAGCTCGGTTATCAAGTTCCCCGGCTTTATGACCCTCTATACCGCCAGTAAGGAGGAAGATGAAGAAGAGGAAAAGAAAAGCCCGCTGCTTCCCCATCTGGAAAGAGGTAACAAGCTTGAGCTTATCGAGCTCTTCCCGGAGCAGCGCTTTACCCAACCCCCACCCCGTTTCACCGAGGCGTCCCTGATTAAGGTGCTGGAGCAGAATGGTATCGGGCGTCCCAGCACCTATGCCACGATACTTTCCACCATTCAGGAGCGCGAATATATCAACAAGGGCAAGGGCAGCCTTCAGCCGACCGAGCTGGGGACTATAGTTAATGGCCAGCTTACCAGGCACTTTGCCAACATCATTAATGTTGAGTTTACCGCCCGGATGGAGGAGGAGTTGGACGAGATAGGCAGCGGGAAGCGGGAGTGGGTGGATGTGCTTAAGGGCTTCTACACCCCCTTTGACGAGAGCCTTAAGAGCGCCACCGAGCTTATGGAAAGGGTAAAACCCTCCGATGAAGAGCTTGGAGAGCCCTGTCCCGATTGCGGTGAACCTCTGCTGATAAAACACGGGCGCTACGGGAAATTCATTGCCTGCAGCGGTTTCCCCAAATGCAGGTACAAAAGGCCCTGTGACGAGGGGCTCCAGAGCACAGCAGAGAGTAAGGAAAAGCCAAAGCCCGCCGGTGAAGAGCTTGAAGAGATCTGTCCTGAATGTGGCAAGCCACTGGTGGTGAAATCCAGTCGCTACGGGAAGTTTATCGCCTGCAGCGGATACCCGGACTGCAAATACAAGAGGTCCTATGGTAGGGGCCTCCAGAATGCGGCCGGGGGCAAGGAAAAGGCAAAGCCCGCCGGTGAAGAGCTTGAAGGGGCCTGCCCCGATTGTGGCAAACTGCTGCTGATAAAATCCGGTCGCTACGGGAAGTTTATCGCCTGTAGCGGCTATCCCGAATGCAGGTATAAAAGAAGGCTCAAGGAGTAACGATGGACTATCCTTCGGAACATCTGCTGGACAGCATTGAGGAAATCGCCACCATTAAGGACCGGCTTTCCCTGGGAGACCGTTCCCTGACCACTGCCCACGGCCTCCATGTGCAGAAGAAGATCCTCCCCAGCAGTGAAGCGCAGTATACTGCTGGGGGCAGGCTGATGTCGAAGCTTGTCTTCGTCATAGGGATCGACGGCATCAAGGATGTCAAGAAGTATCAGCCGGGCGGTTGGGAATTCAAGGCCGAGGAGACGCTGGAGCTGTGCCGTATCCTGGAACGGGCCTCCCGGGCACTAGAGGGCTGGCCGCCGGAGAAGGTTCGAATATACCAGTCAGAGGAGCCCATCGATAATGATTTGATAAACCGGGTGGCTGAGGCGAACCGGGAGCACTACGATGAGAACCACAAACAGTGGCGGCTGGGAGGCCTGCCGCGCTGGATTGAGCTGCGCGATAAGTTCCTTGACGAACTGAAGAAGGAATGGCCCATCGAGTATGTAGAATTTCAGACCAGCCACAGGGATGCCAAGTACGCCGCGGCACTGCTGCAGGAAAACATCGCCAAGGTGTACGTTACCGGTTTTATGTACGGCAGGGGCTGGATATCACCGGAGGAGTTGACCAGTGCTACCCTGCACCTGGGCGATGTGCTGGCTGGCAAGGTCAGGCGCGGGCTGAAAGGAGCCCGGTCCAAGGGCATCGCCTTTGCCGATGTTCTGGCGCACATTGCCACCAGCGGTACTGTCGACGGTTGCTCAACGGAAGAAGAAAAGAGTGAAAACGCCGGAGAAGGCGAACCGATAGATAAATAGAAGCGTGACCGGTCCAATGCAACAAATCTTTAATCAATACGTAAACTACCTTGAGGCGGAGCGGAATGCTTCTCCCTATACCATACGCAACTACACCACCGACCTGCTGGACTTCTTCAGCTTTCTTAGGTCGCAAAAGATTGGCTCGCTTCACGAGGTGGATAAACAGGTCATCCGCGACTACCTCTCCTACCTCTTGGAGCAGGGCTTTGTCAAGGTAAGTATCGCCCGTAAGCTCTCGGCAATCCGCTCCTTTTATCGCTACCTGATGAGAGAAGAGATAGTTACTACCAGCCCGGTCGCCGATACCTCCTCTCCCAAGCTGGACAAACGCCTGCCCGGTTTCCTGAGCCAGAAAGAGGTGCTTGAGCTTCTTAGCGCCCCTGACCTGTCCACACCGCAGGGACAGCGTGACCGGGCCTTGCTGGAGATACTCTACGCTTCGGGTTTAAGGGTAAGCGAGCTGGTAAACCTGGATATCGATAAGGTCAACCTTGACGCCAATGAAATCAGGGTCTGGGGAAAGGGCTCCCGGGAGCGGGTGGTGCTGATGGGCAGGCCGGCCGCGGCAGCCCTGGTTACCTACATCAGCCAGGGCAGGACTAAGCTGCTGGGTGGGAAGAGGAACCCGGCCCTGTTCGTTAACCGTAGCGGCAGGCGACTGGTGGAACGGAGGGTACAGAGGATTCTGGAGAAATACTCCGCTGCTGCCGGCATCAACAGGCGGTGCCATCCCCATATGCTGCGCCATACCTTCGCCACCCATCTCCTCGACGGCGGAGCTGACCTAAGAGTGGTGCAGCAGCTCCTGGGGCATGCCGACCTGTCCACCACCCAGATCTACACCCACGTCACCAAGAGCCAGGCGAGAAAGGTATACCTCTCCGCCCACCCGATGGCAGGGGGGAAGCAGGACAATGGATCAGAAGGACAGACTTAACCGGCTGCTCCGGGGTTTCGCCGAGCAGGAGATTGATGCTATCTTTATCTCACAGCCGGAGAACAGGCGCTACCTGTCCGGTTTCGACGGCTCCGCCGGCTATCTCTTGATTACACCGCAGAAGAAGGTCTTAGCCATCGACTTCCGCTACCTGGAACAGGCGAAAAGGCAGTCCCCCGACTGTCAGGTCTTTCGGATAAGCGGGTCCATGGAGGACTGGTTTCCCGAACTGGTGGACGGGCCGGGTATAAACCGGCTGGGGTTTGAGAGCAGGCATATCACCTTTTATCATTACCGGGAATTATCTGATATAATAAAAAAAGCAAAGCTCCCCTTTAGGCTTGTTCCTGTCGACGGGCTTATCGAGTCGCTGCGGGTGATTAAAGAGCCCGAGGAGATTGAGTTGATAGCCCGGGCGGTGGCAGTCAGCGATGCCGCCTTTGCATACGCCGAGGATATCATCGGTAACGGCGTCAGTGAGCAGGAGCTGGCCTGGGAGATAGAAAAGTTTATGCGGGATAGGGGTAGTGAGCCCGCCCCCTTCGATATCATTGTCGGCTCAGGTGATAATTCAGCGGTGCCCCACGCCAGGCCTTCATCACGTGCTATCCATTCCGGGGAGCCGGTAGTAATGGACTTCGGGGCCAGGATTGGCGGCTACTCCAGTGACCTCAGCCGCACCGTCTGTATCGGCGACCAAGACGAGACCTTCCGCAAGGTATATGATATCGTCTTGGGGGCACAGCTAGCCGCAATCGCAATGATTAAGGAGGGGATGAGTGGAGAGGAGGCGGACAATATGGCGAGGATAGTCATTGAAGAGGCTGGCTACGGTGAGGCCTTCGGGCATGCCCTGGGCCACGGCATAGGATTGTTACCACATGAGGCGCCGCGCCTCGGCCAGGGTAGCGCCGAGCCGCTAACCAACGGAATGGTATTTACCATTGAACCCGGTATCTACCTCCCGGGGTGGGGAGGCGTCAGGATTGAGGATACGGTAGTAATGGAAGGCGGCAAAGTCAGGGTAATTTCAAAAGCCGGTAAGATAGGAGTCTAGAATGTTGAACGCCAGTGAGCTGAGAAAAGGGGTTACTATCGAGCTGGACGGCAAGCTGTACCAGGTTATCGAGTACCAGCACGTCAAGATGAAACGGACGGCTCTGGCTAAGGTTAAGCTCCGCGATATCCGGGACGGTCACACTATCGAACGGAGCTTTCAAAACACGGAGAAGTTTGTGCGCGCCCGACTTGACTACCGTTCGATGCAGTACCTCTATAGCGACGGCGACCTCTACCATTTTATGGATGAGGAGAACTTTGAGCAGACATCCCTGGATAGCAACCAGCTGGGTGATGCCATCAACTACCTGAAGGAAGGGATGTCCCTGCAAATATCAAGCTACAAGGAAGAACTGATGGGAGTCGAGTTGCCGATTACCATCGAGCTTGAGGTGACCGGTAGCGAGCCTGGCTTCAAGGGGGACACCGCCACCGGCGGCACCAAACCGGCCACACTGGAGACCGGTATCACCATCGAGGTCCCCCTGTTTATCAACCAGGGAGACATTATTAAGGTTGACACCCGCAGCGGCAGCTATCTGGAGAGGGTCAACTGAAATTGATCAAGGCCGATCTTCATATCCATACCGAATATTCACCCGACTGTAATACGCCGTTAGCCAGGATTATCGACCGCTGCCGGGAGACTGGCATCGACTGCCTTGCCGTAGCCGACCACAATACCATCGAAGGCGCCTTGAAGATGCAGGATATCGCCCCTTTCCCGGTAATCGTTGCCGAGGAGGTGCTGACCCCACACGGTGAGATTATGGGAATGTTCCTCAAGGAGAATATACCCGGCGGTCTGTCGGTTGCAGAGACAATATCCCGAATCAGGGCTCAAGGCGGCCTGGTAGCCATCCCGCACCCGTTCGATAGGTTTCGGCATTCCGCACTGGACAGTGAGATAACCCGGGGATTGGCGGAACAGGGAGAGATAGATGTTATCGAAGTATTTAACTCCAGGACCCCTCTCTATCGCTCGTCAGCCAGAGCAGAGAGCTTTGCCAGGAAGTATGGCATTCCGGGAAGCGCCGGTAGTGATGCCCACACCCTTCAGGCGATAGGTAACGCCTATGTCGAGATGCCTGAATTTAACGGCCGGGAAGACTTCCTCAGCGCCCTGGCCGGGGGCACCGTCTCCGGACACAGGACAAACCCCTTCGTCCATATCAACAGCGTCCTGGCCAAGCTGAAAAGCAAGCTCTAGGCCGTCGGAAAATCCGTAGGTGCTTCCAGAGAGGGTAGCATTTCCCTCCCCTTGGTGTAGAAGTACACAATTGACAACAAAGTTGGTAATAGACTACAAGACAGCAAGTAAGTAAGCCAAGAGTAACAAAACGCTATTTTGTTACCTTAGTTAATATGAAAAGGAAATGCAACACCTCATTTACCGGTTAATAATACCTGTCGCTTCGAGCCCAGGGCTAACGTCATTCTTTCTCTGCCTAACAAGAATAGGTTTCCGTTCTTCGTGAGACATTAGGGTAGCATAAGGGCCCAGTAAATGCTCATACTGGCGGTGATAAAATTCCGGTAAAACATCAGTCTCATGCTCATGAAAAGCCCTGAACTGTGGATCAGTCTTCAATAAATTTAATATCTGGCGCAATCTCCCAATCATTGACCTGTTACTCAGAGCTTTTGCTAAGTTGTATCCGGCCAGGAACGGGGAGGGAACGTTCTTGAATCTTTTTAGCCCCATGTTTACGGAGGAGACATAAGAAATGATCTCAATGAGTTTCTCATAAAAGGTCGCCGCACTGTAATTCTTTAACATAAATACCAGATACGGCATGTAATAAAAAGTAAACGGCATAGATGTCAGAAGACGGTCTTCACCTAAATATTTTTCAAAGAGCGGGGTATTGCCAAAGGGGACCGGAATATTAAAATTCGGCATGACGAAGGGAACACGGGAGGCAAATTCCTTGGATAGCTCTATGGGTTCATCTCCTGCATCCACATCCAGACCGAAGATGAAATTCGCTTGAATTCCGGCTACATAAGGGCGTATGATATTTAATTGTTCGATTACTTTGTTCAGTTTTTCCCTGGGGACCGTTACTGACCCTGCTCCAACCTTGTTTGAATATGACGTCCAGCATTCGACACCGGGAATAATATAAAAGTCCCCCATATTTTTTAGCCGCTCCAATCTGGAGCCCCACAGGGTGGAGAGCGAAGGCTCCATTACATATCTATAACGTCTGCGATTTGCAATCTTTTCCAGTACGTCGAAGACCTGCTCAAATTTCACGGCAAAGTTGGGGTCATGCAGACCGATTATTACCCTTGGGAAATGTTGAAAGATATAGCGCATATCCGCTTCCAATTGGTCCAAAGGTAAAAGTACGTAGGGATTATTCCAATCAATACAGAAGTCACAAGAATTAGGACAGCCAATGCTGGTTATCAACGGGATTGTAGTGAAAGCAAAAGGCTTACCTCTCAGGAAAGTGGAGGCGCGGATTTCCGGTATCCGTTCCTCGACACCGGGAATGCTTTGTAGTATACGTCCGCTGGTGAGAATTTGGCCCCGGGGTTTATCCTTTAAAATCTCAGTTATTAGAGCTTTATCACAATCGCCTACAACGATGTCAAAGAAACGCAGACAATCTTCGGGGAATTGTTTAGCATGAGGACCGCCTATGACCGTAAGTGTATTTTTCTTGCGATACAGCTTCGCCAGCGCATAGGCCCAGGCACTGGCCTGAGTATAGGTTGAGATGAACACAACATCCAGATCGCCTGGAAGTAGTTTTTCAGGATACTGATTGCCAAAATAGGTGGCATAAAAGACTTGGTGTCCCAGGTTGCGGCACCACACACTTACCGCCTGAGGCATAATACTGGCGTATTGCTTGGTAACCAGATAGCTATAGGCCATATGGTCCCACCTTCTGGTGGCTCCGGCACTCATCAGCTCAAGGATTCCTATTCTCACATCCTACTTCCCGTGTACTTATTTTACCTGCAAAATCTGGGTTCCTGAGGTGGTCCCCACAATTAGGACAGGCTTCGACTAAGGATGCCTTAGAGACTCGACTCATTAAATTCTTGTCTGAATCAAAGCCAATTGGGTTATGGAGGGCACAAAAGGTAATACCACAGCGATAATGCACTATCAAGAGCATCTCCACGCTGGCATCAACAATCCTCCACGGTGAGAAATCTCCGTCACTTTGACGGAAGAGGGGGCAGGTGACCGATAACCCAACGAACTATGAGGACGTACCTGATTGTACTCCCTCCTCCACTGCTTAATCAATACCTTTGCTTCAGGTGAAGATAGCTATTGCACATTCCGTCACTTTGTGTTCTCTATTATGGTTTATGAGCAACGAATTACAGTGGGCAATCAGTCTTCTATTCGAGAACCGAAGTACTCGCACTTGATTCTGGTCCCTCCGACAACTAGAATGTACTATATACGAATTATTATGATGTAGTGCAACTACAGGTTTGGTGGATAGGCAGATGAATTACACTTTGAGGTTTCCTTTCAGGTTGGCCCCTGGATACCAGGTCGATGGTCTGGAGGAATCGCGCGAGTTCAATGTAGATGGCCTCTCTTGGCTATTTGAAGTCAAGTCTAAGTCTGGCTACTACGTATTGAAGGTGATTGGCCTTGATTCTGAACCAGTTTGCCAGGATTTTCTCCGTCGTCTACGGTCTGGCTTCAATTGGCTTCTGTTGGAAGGTGGAATGGCTGTTGAGGTGACCCCAACCTTCGACAAGGTTACTTATGCTTTCGACCCAGAAGCTACCGCAAGAAACCTGGAACGAAATTGTGGGCTCCCTTACAAGGGTCCAGTTGATGGCTTGGTGAAGGAAAATTTTCCTTCTTGTTTTCCTTCCGAGAAGAATATTAGTTTAGATTGGGGTAGCGTTAAGTATGAGGGCAACCCACCCCGCCAGACTCTACTAACCATATCCGTACAGTAAGGGGTGCAACCCAAGATAGCAGTGCTGATAGCCGATGATTCTGGAGGCTACGATGCACTGCTCACTCGCCGAGGATTACTGCAGGGCTCCGAAAGGAGAATTGACAACCAGTTGCCATGAGTATATTATCCGTGACAAAGTAATGGGGGTCAGGATGCCTCATTGCGAATTGAAATGAGAAATCCCAACTCGCACCTTTATCAGCTTTATCTAAGCACCAAATATTTTCGTTCACCGCATGAAGCTGATATGATTGACGGGGAAATTATTTACCGAGACTGGTGCTTCTTATGGCAATTATTAAGACTAAGAACCTGACCAAGAAATTTGGAGAGCTGGTCGCTGTAGACAACGTGAATTTAGAGGTCACCAAGGGTGAATGCTTCGGGCTACTGGGGCCCAATGGAGCTGGCAAGACCTCCCTGCTCAGAATGATAATTGCCGCATCTCCTCCAACCAGCGGTGATATCTGGGTTCTTGGCCAGAACCTGCGCACCGATTCCCGGCAGGTGAAAGCTAACTTAGGCGTGGTGCCGCAACTGGATAACCTCGATGAAGACCTGACCGTAATTCAGAATTTGGTAACCTTCGCCCGATACTTTGACCTACCGAAAGAAGAAGCTAAGCAACGTAGCCGGGAAATACTAAGCCTCTTTGAACTGGAAAATAAACGTGATAGTCGTATTCAAGAGCTCTCCGGAGGTATGAAGCGGCGTCTCCTTATTGCCCGAGGCATGATTAACCAACCCCAGCTTCTAATTCTCGACGAACCCACAATAGGGCTTGACCCCCAGGTCAAACACCTGGTCTGGCGTAAGCTGGCTGAGCTCAAATCTCAGGGGGTTACTCAGCTTCTGTGCACCCACAATATGGAGGAGGCTGCCACTATCTGCGACCGGGTGGCCATCATGCACCTGGGCAAAATCCTGAGCCTGGATACCCCGCAGAAGCTGGTTATCCGTTATGTGGGTAAGACGGTATGGGTAATCGAGGTCGCCAACGAAGAAAAGGATAACGTAGAAGAGAAGCTAAAAAACCTCAGCCTGGATTTTGAAGTAGTGGATAACCGGATTC
>SDBS01001931.1_pt1 | contig 20885 bp, 17 predicted proteins | sample 2277091 | NCBI WGS metagenome assembly SDBS01 (sample SAMN10404972, study PRJNA504765) | marine sediment metagenome | isolation source: marine sediment core GS10_PC15, 163 cmbsf | place: Arctic Ocean: Southern Knipovich Ridge | collected 2010 | reverse complement strand
TCTAAATAAATTGATTGAGAAGAGACTGATGAAAATAGAGAAAATATGATGATAAAAACAAAGTAAACAATAATTACTGAAAGAATGATGCTTTTTTTCATAATAACTTCACCTTCTATTTTTAATTATTACTAAGCTAAATTTTCAAAACTATTCTAATATAACAATACGACATAAGTTTTAAAAATCCTTCTTTTTCTGGAAAATAATTTTATAAAAATAAAAAGCCCTTCAACAAAATGCCAAAGGGCTTGGAATGGTCAGGCTCCCCCAACAAAACGATTTTCGAACTTTCTGTATGAGTGATGAAACTGAAGAAGTGTATCGGAAGTTAGAAGAAGTAATTTAATCATCATCATAAGAATCTCATTGTACTGCTCCAGAAGTTACTCAATCATCAGATTTCAATTGTCAAAGAACAAAATTAGGGCAATTTTCTTTAGGTAATACCAATTTATCTAATTATACCTTCCTTAATATATCGTTTTACCTGAGTATGTGATAAACCAGCCAGCCCTAATTTCTTTAAATTTCTACCCACTTCCCAGTAGTTCTTCTTATTTATTGAGGATGAAAGAGTTATTAATGCATCCATCACTGGGGTGTTAACATTATAAATATCTCCCAAAGCTGCTATAGGCACTAAACCACAACTAATATCTTCATCTAAAAAACGATGTTCTAAATTTTCTGGAGCTTTGATCTTTTTGTTTGGGGGACTTTCATTAACTATTCTGTAATAAGAACCAGAATCATAAGCCTCTTTGGTAGTCAAATTAGTCTTATAAAAAAATTCTAAAAAGGAAATTGCAGGGATATCTAAGGATTCTAAAATGGCAATTCTTTCTTTATCTAAATCCTCCATGACTTTTCCAACAGCTGGAGTTGTTCCTTCAGGATAAAAATAAAAATCTCCTTTTGTTCTTTCAATAAATGCTGCATTAAAAATCATAATAGGTGGATGCATAACAGCATTAAAATTAGCTAAAGAAGTCTCCAATATACTGTCAACCGCGTTTAGGCCTGGAAATAACTCTTTAATTTTATGCGAAACAGATGAATTTTCACAAGAAGGAAGAGCAGAAAATATAGCATTATTGTTAATATTGTAAATAGTAACTTCATTATAACCCGTTTTTCTAGTTACATAAGTAAGAGTGTTGGTTTCAACTAGAGTAATTTTGACTTTAAGACCATTATCTTTTAAAACTTGTCTTACCTCTAAAGCCCCTCCCGTATGTCCTGGGTTTAGGAAAAGCATTTGTCCAGCTTCAAGTAACGGACTAATTAGCTTTGCATATTGAGAATGAAAATTTGCTGGAACTATTAACATGACTATATCAGCATTATTCAGTGTATCAGAAATTCTTTCACATATTTGTATTCCACTAACAAAATCATCTCCCAGGCATCCTTTTAGATTAATACCTCCTTCTTTTTCAATAGAATTAAGTTCTTCTTTAAATGGGCTATACATTCTAATATGATGTCCCTCTCGACCTAAATGAGCAGCAGCAGCAAAAGCACCATTCCCTCCGCCCACTATACCAATGTTAAACATATATTCCTCCTTTATCTCCTTATATAATATTTATCTTAAACCGGTCTATTCCACTAAATTTTCTTTTAACCTGTAAATAATTTTCTAACAATTCTTTTTTATCTAGCCTATGAAGACTCAATTCCCTTAAATCCCTCGCTTATATTCTCAAATTTATATTTATTAGTTGAGTTCCGATTTCAATAATCACTGTAATAAGAGGGATCTGATATCAAAAAGCTTGTCTAGTTCCTTCATGAGTATCATTTATTTATCAATGTTTTAAGTGCAAGGTAATCACTGCCATCAATAAAAATATTCTTTTGGTAGAATCTTTCCAATTTTTTCCAAACCAGCTTTAAATATTAATGAAACTTCTGCCATTCTTTTACCTAAATTCCTTGCTGTTTCTAACGCAATTTTGTCTTCCACAATACTCCCCTTTTCCCAGTTAGGAGATTTACCAGGGGCACCCAAAAAAGATTCAGGAGTATCCCCCGAAATCGGAATACAATTCATTATAATCAAATGATCTATCAAAAATTGAATTGCGAGTTCCTGTCCACCATACCTTGAAGTTCCTTGTGCCAGTACTCCTCCTACTTTACAAAAACGTGGTAAATTTCGATTATAACTTGCAAAAGAAACATGACCTATCCTATCAATAAAGGCTTTTAACTTTGAAGGAATGGAAACATGATACACAGGGGTTGAGTAAATAATAACATCTGCTTCTAACCATAATTTAAATATTTTATTAAAATCATCATTTAATACACATTTTTTAATTTTTTTGCATTTATTACATGCTACGCAGTGATTAATCTTTTTATTTGACAAATCAATTATATTCAAATCTGCTTCTGAAAAGCTTTTAAACCCCTCGATTGCTTCTTTCAACATTATTTTACTGTTACTATCACTCCTTGGACTTCCTACTATCCCTAACAATTTTATTTTTTTCATGCTTAACCTCGTTTATTTATTTTATACTAACAATGATCAAATTACCTCACCATAAAAAAAGAGTATTTCATTTACATTCCTGCTTAAAGCAGTGTGTTAACCTTCAGTTAAATTTTATTTGAAGTAATATTATGAACTCTTGTTATTCAAGCACTTAGAAACCTTATTTTCAGAAATCTCTTGTTTTACCTCTATATTAATATTACTTTCTATGGGATTAATAATAGTTATCCAATTTGAAATTTTTATTATCTACTCAATGATGGGTATTTCAGCAGAATTTAAATCCCCTGTTAGTAATTCATATCCATTCTCTGTTATAAGTATTTCATCTTCAATTTGAAAGCCCATAATTCCAGGAACTACGTGAATTGGCTCAATACACATAATCATTCCTGGCTTAAAAATAGCACCACCATATTTACCGATATAAGGCTCTTCATGTAAACCTAAACCAAGACCATGACCAACAAAATCCATAGGAGTAAGTCCTCCTTTGGTAACAAAGTCATTGTATACACTGTATAAATCATGACTATTAATCCCTGGTTTAATATTTCTTAAAATTAAATTTCTCGCTTCAATAATTGTTTTCCATATATCAAGTTGTTTTTTTGACGGTTTTCCTACAACTGAAGTACGGCATACATCACAATAATAACCATTTTTAGTCGCAATTATGTCTATTCTTAAGATATCTCCATTTTTTATTATTCGATTAGTAGCATAAGCATTTAACATACTACTTCTCTCGCCACTGGCAACTATAATCTCTTTGGGTTCTGCTCGAACCTGAGAATATATTTCACTTATTACTACACTACCGATATCTTTTTCTGACATTCCAGGTTTTATTAACTGAAACACTTTATTATGTGCTTGTTCAGCCGCTTTTCCAATCTCTCTAATTAATTTGATTTCTTCATTCGTTTTTACTTCTCTTAACTTTAAAAAATATTCGCTACAATCAACAAATTCTGTACTAGACATTTCTTTTTTTAGTATAGAATAATGTTTGAATGGGAGATAATCTAATTCAATTCCTATCTTTTTATTTTCTAAATGCATCTCTTTCAAAACATCAGATAATATTTTAATGGGTTTTTCTGTAAACTCATTGTAAACCCTTACATCTTCTATTAAACCTTCTTTCTTTACAAGTTCTTCCTCTATATTAACAACAATTGCTACTTGTTTCCCTTCTAATGAAGTAATACATATAGCTAATCTTTCCCTAATAAGAGACTGGGTTGGCACAACCGTTCCTAACGTGTAGCAAACCATTTCAGGTGACATCGCAACTAGTGCACCTAATCCTTCTTTCTGCATTAATTCTTTTTGCTTAGAAACTATCGGATTAACAGTATCATCAAACATCTATAATTCTCCTTTACAATTACAATAAATTTTATTATTCATAAATTACTATTCAGGTTAATTTTCTGAGCTATGAAATCTTTAATATCTCTTTTTTATAGATTTAATTAATTCCATGCTTAGTTTTTTTATCTATTTCATAATTATTTTTCTTATTTTTTCTAAATTTAAACTATTTCTTTAAAATTTATTATTGAATAGGATGTAAATCGTAAATATTAATTTCTTAAAACCAGGTGCTTTCTGTACTAATTTTCATTTATTTTAATAGTATTTTAGCGTCAACCACCAATGCGCATTGCTTATAAACCAATATAGGATTCAAATCAATTCCTTTTATAACTGGATAATCCAAAGCCAATATAGATATTTGTAAAATAATGTCAATAATTGAATTGACATCGCACCTTGGTTGTCCGCGATAGCCTTGCAACATTTTTATTCCCTGTATCTCAGTAAGCATTTCCTCAATATCGGCTCTCTCAACTGGACAAACTCTAAAAGTAACATCTTTCAAAATTTCAATAAAAATACCACCTAATCCAAACATAACGGTCGGACCAAATTGCGGGTCTCTAATCATACCTACAATAACTTCTACCCCTTTTGGTGCTTGCTTATAAAGCATCATCCCCTTAATTCTCGCTTCTGGCATATTTTTTCTAACATTACAAATAATATTCTTATAAGATTCTCTAACTTGCGGTGAATTAATAATATTCATCTTAATTACACTTATATCTGTCTTATGCATAATATCAGGGGAAACAATCTTCATCACTAAAGGGAACCCTAATTTTTTAGCTATCTGAAGGGCTTCCTCTTCTGAAGATACAACAGAATATTTAGGAACAGGTATTCCATATTTTGAAAGCATTTCATAGGCTTCGGCCTCTGTAAGATTTCTTTTTTCCTTTATTGCACATTCAAGGACTGAATTCACCATATTACCTCCTTAAATCCTCACTTACTTTATTGAAACCTAGTTCAAATGCCTTTAGATTTGCTTCTATTGTCTTTGCTGGGACTCTATCTTTAATAGCTTCTTCCAAAATTTTACGTGGAACTGGATTTTTTGGGCAAGCAGCTAAGGCTCCGAGCATAACTACATTCATTGCTTTGGCTGTTCCGGCTTTAATGGCAATTTCAGTAGCATCTAAAGTAATAACGTGGGCATTTAATTTCTTAAAAGAACTCACTATATCAGAAATTGAAGGATATTCAGCTTGACCAGTTTTTACATCTACCGACTCATACTTTCTAATATTCATTATGACCATTCCACCTGGAGCAATATATTTCACGCCTATTCTTAATGTTTCTAATGGTTCTAGCCCTAGCACAACATCAGCTTTGTTTTCTGGTACCAGGGGATTAAAAACGTCTGATCCAATTTTAACATGTGAAGCAACCGCACCTCCCCTCATAGCCGCTCCGAAGGTTTCGCCTAATCTAACTTTTACATCATTATCCCCATTAGTTACGGAAGCACGAATAGCTGCATCTGCAAAAATATGAGATGCCAATATACTTCCTTGGCCTCCAACTCCTGCAATAATCATATTAAACATAATTATTCCCCTTTTTTAATGTTATTGCACCAAATGAACAAATTTGGTTGCACAAACCACAATCTACGCAGAGTAAAAAATCGATACTTGCAATTTTATTTTCATTATCAAAAGTTACTGCCGGGCAACCAAGCTTCAAACATAGCTTACATCCTGTACATTGATCTCTATCTATAAAAGTCTGTGGATTTTTATGTTTCTCTCTTCTCTGAACCTGAAGTGCACACTCACCCTGTAGAACGACTAATGAAGGCCCTTTAAAATCAAGAGCCTCTTGGATATCTTGAATAGATTCTTCTACCTTGTAGGGGTCTGCTACCCTGATAAAAGTAATGCCCATCATTTCTGCAATTTTAGAAATATCTATTACCCTTGTCTTTTCCCCTGTTGTGTTTATCCCTGTAGTAGGATTTGGTTGATGCCCGGTCATACAGGTCCAGGAGTTATCTAATACTAAATAGGTGATATCTGCCTTCGTATATACGGCATTAACCACAGCGGGAAGTGTCGCATGGAAGAAAGTGGAATCTCCGGCGACCGCTAAAACCTTTCCGTCCTGATAGCCGGCTTGAGATTGACCCATTGCCATGCCAATACCACTCCCCATAACATAGATAGTATCTAGGATTTCATAAGGTGAAGATAGTGAATAAGCTTTAGAATCATCATCGGTAGGATTTATTTTATGAGAAAAAACGCCGTAGCCGCCTTGCTCGTAACATCCAATATCCCCATTAACAATATGAACACCTTTCCGATCTTGAAGTGCTTTTTTTACAGCCCAATAAGTTCCAAGATGAGGACACCCGGCACATAGTGTAGATGATCGGGGAGATACTTTTTTTTGGATTTCCTTTTTAATATTCATTCTTTCCTGATCCTCTTCAACCTGCAAGCCTATCGCCTTACTTATCCCTTTTACTACACAATCAACATTTAGTTCTCCGTAAGGGTTTAAAATTTGTTTTATTTCTTTTCCAAAAATATTCATCCCGGGAAAATATTCCTGAGCAAAAGAACGCACTTGCTTTTCTATTACCGGGTCGCCTTCTTCTATGACAATCAGTTTCTTTAAACCTTTTAAAAATTTTCTTAATTTCCCCTCTGGCAGAGGATTTACAAAACCCAATTTTAAAAAAGCCAGTTTTTCCTCCAAACCTAAAACAGATATAGCTTCTGCTGCATAAGATGATCCCAATCCTGAAGCGATAATACCCGTATCTGTACTTATGGGAAGCGTGAAAGTATTAAATTTTGATCCCTCTATAATATTATTAGATTTTTCCATTTGAAAATGTAACCATCTGTGTTTGCTTACTGCACCGGGAGGTCCATACACATTCCATCTATAGGGTATTTTCCAATGCTTATTAAAACCAATTTTTTTTAATGGTTTTTTAATTTCTCCAAGAACAACATCGCCACTGGCATGGGATAAACGAGTTACTGAACGTAAAAATACAGGCAGTTCTAAGGCTTCGGAAATCTCAAATGCTTCTTTAGTCATTTCTTTAGCTTCTTGCTGATCAGCAGGTTCCAAACAAGGAATTTCAGCATAAACGGCAGCAAATCTGGTATCCTGTTCATTCGATGAATAATGGGCACCGGGATCATCTGCAACTACGATTACCATTCCACCTTTTATCCCTGTGTATGGTAAAGTCATAAAGGTATCCATCGCGACATTAAGCCCTGCATTTTTCATAGTTACCAATGAACGAGCGCCAATTAAAGATGCTCCCGCTGCTACTTCAAAAGCAATCTTTTCATTTATACTCCATTCGACATAATACTCAAAGTCATTTGCAGTTTCGGCTAAGGTTTCCACTATTTCCGAAGAAGGGGTTCCTGGGTAAGCAGAAATTACTTCTACTCCTGCTTCAATGGCTCCTCTGGCAATTGCTTCATTTCCCATCAGTAAAACTTTTTCATTTATTCTATTTGAAGCTACAACATTCATTAATTTTATTCCTCCAATCTTAAAATATGTTTTTGAAAATAATTTTTATACTGAACCAGCGCAGAAATTGCTCTCATTGTCCGTTCAGGGGTAGGAAAGGTAGGAATACCCGCCTTATGTAGGTTGAGAATTTCTTTGACCTGAATATCCCCTCCACCTAGATAACAAGCGACAATTTCTTGAGAAACTTCCTCTTTCATTTTTTTTACGAAATCTGCAGCATTTGGAATCGGGTCTCCAAATATAAGTAGTACTATATCTATGCAATCAGTACTTTTAAGTTTTTTTACAACCTCGTAATAACGCTCGGCATTAGTATCACCGGTAAGATCCAAAGGATTTCCAATGATGCACTGTGGAGGGAGTATATCAGATAAGGCAGTTTTAGTTTCTTCTTTTAAGCTTAAAATATCTACGCCATTCCTTTCAGCAATATCTGTAGCCAATATTCCACTGCCTCCTGAACTAGTTATTATCAGACAACGGTTCCCTTTAGGCACTTTACATAATGATAAAATTTTACTAAAATCATATAATTCATAAACTGTATCCGCTTTGATGATCCCTGCTTGCTTACAGGCTGCGTCAAATATTTTATAATCACCTGCGATGGACTTGGTATGAGATTGTGCAGCTATACTACCTTTTTTAGTACGTCCTGGCCTTATTACCACAATAGGTTTTTTACTTACAACCTTCCTGCTGACTTTCATAAAAGTTTGGCCATCTTTAACCCCTTCGAGGTAAATTCCTATAGCTTTAGTTGAATTATCTAAATAAAAATAGTTAACTAAATCTATTTCATCAATATCACTTTTATTACCTAAGCTTATAAAGGATGATACCCCCAGGTTATCCTCTTCTGCCCAGCCAGCAAAGGCAGCTCCTATTGTACCACTTTGGGAAATTATGGCCATATTGCCTTTAAACTTCATTAAGGGCCAGGCTGCACATAGGTTATTGGATGTGTAAGTTATCCCCTGGCAGTTAGGTCCAATTAATCTGATGCCATATTTTTTTGCCGTTTCAACAACAGTCGCTTCAAGATCGTCATTGCCTGCCTCACGAAAACCCCCTGAGATAACAACTGCGCAGGCAACTTGTTTTTTTGCTGCATCTTCCAAGACTTTCGGAACAAACTTTGCCGGTACGACAATGATTATCAGATCAAGTTTATTAATTGGAACATCTATTAAAGAAGGGTAACAACGCCACCCTAAAATCTCCGATCCTTTTGGATTAATCGGGTAAATCTGTCCCTTAAAACCTCCGTCAATCAGATTCTTCATGATAATATGACCGGTTTTTTTGTGATTGGCAGATGCTCCAACAATGGCAATGGATTTGGCATGAAATATTTTATCTAGTATTTTACTTTCGTTCATCAATTATTTCCTTCTTATTTATATTCATTTGCATCATATATCTTTAACATAATAAAAAGAAATAGATAATATAAATGCTTTTTCAAGAATAGTTATTTCCTTTTTTTCTGGCTACACTTCACACCTCCCATCATCATTCCAATTTCCTCAATATTAACTTCATCTGGTTTTACAATTCCAATAATTTTACCTTCATAGATGACTCCAAATCTATCAGAAAGTGATAAAATTTCATCTAAATCGTCAGAAATTAAAAGAGTTGCAGTATTAATTTTAATTTTTTGTTCAACCAATTTACTACGAACATATTCTGTAGCACTAACGTCTAAGCCGCGCGTTGGCTGCGAAGCTATTAAAATAACAGGTTTTCTAGATAATTCTCGTGCTAAAATTATTTTTTGAATATTTCCACCTGATAAATTTTTTAACAAAGTATTTCGTGAAGGAATCTTTATATTAAAATTACTTATTAAGTAATCGCATTCCTGTCTAATTTTCTTAAAATTCATAAATATTCCATTAGCATAAGGCTGATGTATATGTTCTTTAAGAATCAGATTTTCCTCTGCATTAAATTCATGTATTATGCCATCTTTCATTCTTTCTTCAGGAATATAAGAAAGACCCTGATTGATAAGTTTATTCGGAGGCCAATTTGTAACATCAATACCTTTTATAAATATTTTACCTTTATTTACTTTATGTAAGCCGACGATGACTTCTGCAAGTTCCCGTTGGCCATTTCCCGAGACTCCGACAATGCCAAAAATTTCACCTGAGTGTATTTCCAAGCTAACCTCACGCAAAGCAGGAAGGCCCCCGACTCTCAAAGCACAAACTTTTTCCAAAGCAAGACATACTTCACCAAATTTTGCCAAAGGGCGATCAATTTTAAAAAATACTTTTCTCCCCACCATAAGTCGAGCAAGTTTTTCACGAGTTGCATTAGAAGTGGGCATAGTCTTCACAACATGTCCATTACGAAGTACCGTTATCCTGTCACTAAAGGACAAAACCTCACGCAGTTTATGACTAATAAAAATAATAGAATATCCTTCTTTAAGCATACTCCGCAAGAGACAAAAAAGTTCTTTTGCCTCTTGCGGAGTAAGAACAGCAGTAGGTTCATCTAAAATAAGGAGAGAGGCTCCTCGATATAAAGTTTTCAGTATTTCTACTCTTTGTTGTTCTCCTACAGAAAGCTCCTGCACTTTCTGTTTGGGATTAACTAAAAATCCATATTTTTTTGCAATTTCTTTTACACGCCTTACTACAACATCAAGATCAAGCAAATACTTTCGTGAGGAAGAAAGTCCTAAAGAAATATTTTCTGCTACAGTAAGAGTAGGAACAAGCATGAAATGCTGATGTACCATTCCAATCCCGAGTCTAATTGCATCTAAAGGCGAACGAGTACTAACTAATTTTCCGTTAATATAAATTTCACCTTTGTCTTTCTGATATATGCCATACAGAATTTTCATTAGAGTAGTTTTTCCAGCTCCATTTTCCCCAAGAAGAGCGTGAACTTCTCCTGCATGGACATCAAAATTAATTTGATCATTCGCCAGAATTCCTGGGAACTGTTTAACTATTCTCCGCATTTCTACAGTTTCAATTTTTGCTATATTATCCTTATTTTTTATCATGATACAATTAAAATTAAAACCCTCTATTAACCTTAACTTTCCCTTCAACTATATCTTTGATGGCGTTACCTAAAAGTGCCTCCTGATGTAAAATCATATTGAGTCCATTGTTAGCTAAATTAATTGTAAAGATTTTACCCCCTAATTCTCCTTCTTTAATTAATTCAATCATTGGTTTAAGTACAACGCTCCAGTCAAGAATCACACTGCAAGCTACCACTTGTGGAGCAAGAGAAGAATCATCAACACCATGTCCGAACCAAAGAACATCATTACTTTTAGCCACTCCTATTGATCCGACCATACACTGTGACGCTGTACCCATTAGAATATCCGCTCCAGCATCAATATGGGCTTGTGCTGCTTCAGCAGCTAAGGTCATATCGCCAAATGATCCAGTCCAAACTACATTAACTTTAACATCTGGTTTTGTTGCGTGAACACCTTGAATAAATCCATCTGTAACACGTTTACCGTCACCACTATTGATCGGGCCGACTACTCCAATAACATTACTTTCAGTAAGTTTTGATGCTAATATGCCTTGAATATAACCAGACTCCTCTTCGGCAGCTTCATAAGTAAATTTATTAGGAATATCATAATCAGCAGTGTATGACTGACAGACAAAACTAGTGTTAGGAAAATCATGGGCAATATCTGCTAAAGATGCTTCGTATTGCGAACCATGAGCTATCACCATATCATAACCCTCACTGGCATAATCTCGAATAGCAACCGCAGCGTCTTCTACTACATACATATTATCTGAATAAACAAACTGAAATTGATCTTTTCCCATTTCTTCTTGAATCTTAACTAGAGAATCATATATACTCTGGCTCCAAGATAAATCATTAAATTGACTGGGTACAATTAAGGCTACGCTGAACGCTTTTGCCCCTGCTCCAATAGCAAAACATAAAACAAATAAACTCAATACAACAATAATCATTATATTTTTTAATATTTTCATTATTTTATTCTCCTATTTTTTTATAATATTTTAGAAATACTAGATACAAAAAAATTATTTTTACAAAGCTTTATATTTTTTATCACCTTCTTTCTTTTTTTTATTCTCGCTCAAATGGTTTTTTTAATGCAGCAGGTGCCTTTATAGCATATTTACCAATCGCAGCAAGCATAACAATAATAATGACATAGGGCATCATAGAGGTAAATTCAGAGGGAATATTAACTCCCTTTACCTGAAGGAAAATCTGAATAGCATTTACAAAACTGAATAGGAAAATACCGATAGTAACTCTAAATGGATTCCAGGATCCAAAATATACTAGTGCTACAGCAATAAAACCAATCCCACCAGTTATATTATCCTGAAATACATTAAGTGTTGAGATAGATATAGTTGCACCGGCAATTGCTGAAAGTATTCCGCCCAATATTTGCGTAAAATAACGAATACGGATAACATTAACCCCTAACGAATCAGCTGCTTGAGGGTATTGACCAACAGCTCTAATACTAAGACCTAAAGGTGTCTTGTGTATTATAAACCATATTAAAGGAACAATTATAAATGCACAATATACCAGGATATTTTGCTGAAATAAGATTTGACCAATAACTGGGATACTAGAAAGCAAAGGAATAGACAAAGAAGGAAAACCAGTTACTGAGTAAACTCTTCCTATAAGAGTCCTAAATAAAAAACTGCTTAATCCGAGACCTAGAATATAAAACCCAATTCCACTAATCCCTTGTTCGGCTTTTAAAGTAACATTTACAAAGGCAATTAATACTCCAAATATCCCTCCAACTATTATTGCAACTAATAAACCAAGCAAAAGATTCCCGGTTTTAAAAACCACATAGAAAGCACTAAAGGCTCCCATAAGCATAACACCTTCTACGCCAAGATTAAGAACACCGCTTAACTGTCCTATCGTTTCCCCAATAGAAGCATATAGATAAGGTGTGGCTAAGTTAATCGCAGATTTTGCAATTCCAATAATAATTATTTCCATATTATTATTCTCGCTCTTCATGGATTTTTTTATTATTTTTAAATTTTTCTTGTATAATGTGTTGAGTTTTTTGCCTACGAACTAGAAATTCACTTCCTGCAATGAATATTACAATCAAGCCATTTAAAAAACTAACAAATGCAGAAGGTATTTGAACGACTCTTTGCATCTTATTTGCTCCCGTAAGAAGTGCTCCAAATAATAGGGAAGCAGGAATCGCCCCAATAGGATGAAGCTTGCCAAATAATGCAACGATAATTCCATTAAAACCCGCACTACCAGTAAAACCAAATGCGGATCCATCTGTAAACATTCTGTGAGTAACTCCTAGAACCTCTATTGCTCCACCTAAACCAATGACGGCTCCACTTAATAAAAAGCCAAAAACCATATATTTTTCAACATCAATACCAGAGGCTCGTGATGTATCTAAATTATTTCCTATCATGCGAAGACGAAAACCTATTGTTGTCCGCCAAAGTAAAATATAGACCAATACAGCAAAAAAAAGTGCAATTAATACTCCTAAATGTAAACGGGTGGGAACAAGGCGGGGAAGATCAGACGCTTTGACTAAACGACTGGTCTGAGGTATAAATGAACCATAAGCTTTTTGTTGAGGATCCATCAGAGGTCCTCCAAGAAGATAATTCATTAAATAAACTGCAATATAATTCAGCATAATTGTACTTAGGAGTTCGTTTACTTTACAATAAGCTTTCAGAAAACCGGCAATCCCTGCCCAAATTGCTCCTCCTAATAGCCCAGCAAACAAAGAAATTATAATTAATATCCATCCTGGTAAATTATCAAAAGCAAGACAAACGATAGTTGCAGAAAGGGCTCCAACAACAAGCTGGCCTTCACCACCAATATTTATTGCTCCAGAACGAAATGCAATACAAATTCCTACTCCTACCAAAAGCAACGGAGTAGCTTTAACTATTGTATTTGTAATAGTAGTAAAATTCCCAAATACACCACTAATTAAAGCAAAATAGGCAACTGTAGGATTTGCGTCAATAATAATAATTAACACTGCACCAACTAATAATGCACATATAAATGCAAATATGGGAGTAAATTTTATTATTAAGCTTTTCCAATCCTTCATTTAAACCTCTAATTTCTAATTAACTAAAATAGGTTAGTTTTTTATTATTAAATAGGGTTAGATATTTCCATTTATCATGTTCTACATCCACTTACTAATAATAGTGTGACTTTCAGTATAGCTTAACAATCCCTCTAATCCCTGGCTACGCCCTATACCACTTTGTTTCTGCCCTCCAAATGGCGCAAATAATTCTAAAACATTAACACTATGTTGATTTATCATTGTATAGCCAGCTTCTAGCTGTTCAGCTATATGCAAACTTCTTTTCTCGTTTTTGCTCCAGACTGAGGATCCTAATCCGAATAAACTATTATTTGCCAATCGTATGGCCTCTTCATCATTTTGGAATGACATAATCGGAATAACCGGTCCAAATTGCTCTTCTTTAACTATTTCATAGTCATCATAATTTCTATCTAAACCTGTTATTATAGTGGGAAGGTGAAAATAACCCTTATTAAATTGTTTCTCATCAAGTTTTTTTCCAACTTGAACAATTTTTGAACCACGTTTACGAGCATCCTCTAGAAGACTCTTCATTTTTTCCATTTGCTCCATATTATTAATAGGGCCCATATTAGAACGAGAATCTAATCCGTCACCTACTACTATCTTAGAAGCCATATCAGTAAACAATTCAACAAATTCCTTGAAGCGAGATTCGTGAACATAGATTCGTTTTATAGACATACATACCTGTCCAGCATTTAAGAACACTCCCCAAAATATTTTTTCCAATGTATTTTTGCTCAAGTCAGCATCTTTTAAAATAATCGCTGCATCATTTCCACCTAATTCTAGCCCGATATTTTTAAGGGTATAACTAGCTTTAGCCATAACATCAATACCAGTTTGTATGCTTCCCGTAAAAGATACTTTTCTTACCAAAGGATGGGTAATTAAAACTTTCCCTACTTCGGAACCGGAACCCGGTACAAGATTAATTACACCAGGAGGAAACAGGTCGAATACTGCTTCTATGCTCCTTGAAATAGTTAGTGGAGTATACGAAGAAGGTTTAACAACTATAGTATTTCCTGCTAGAAGAGCTTGTTGTATCGGGAACCAAGTCAAAGTTAAAGGATAATTCCAAGGACTAATTACAGATACCACTCCAGTAGGATTTTTTTTGACCATCCACCAACCATTTTGGTCATGTTTCTTTTTCTCTTGTGTGATTAATTTAGAAGCTAGAATAGGTGAAGTATTTAGTATTACAGGTATAAATTGACATTCACCAGTTGATTCGGCTATTATTTTACCTTGCTCCTGAGTGAGTAAACACGGCCACTCAGTATATACATTTTTAATCTTTTCTGCAGCTTTTTCTAATATCTTTGCGCGTTGTCTAATATCTATCATACGCCAAGTCTGATAAGCTTTCCAAGCACATTCTATAGCTTGATTCGCTTGTAAAACATCAGCAGCATTACAAATACCCACAATTTTGTTAGGTGAAGCAGGATTTCTGACTTCTATTCTCCTATTTCCTTTAACAGACTTACCATTAATAATAAGATTAGTTTCCATAATTATTACACTCCTTGTCCCCCACTTACTGGTATAGTCACTCCATTAATAAAATCGCTATCATCAGAAGCTAAAAATACTGCAGGTCCCATAAGATCATTTACCTCCTGTCTTCGTTTGATTGTCTGTTGAGTTTCGACTATATAGTTTGCCATCTGTTCGAACTGAGCGATATCTCCTCCCGTAAGACCTTTACTTGCATCCGTCATAGTATAACCTGGTGCTAAAGCATTTACATTAATGCCAAATTGTCCCAACTCGCTTGCCAAAGCTCGTGTGAAACCAACGACTCCACCCTTAGAAGTTGAATAGTGAATCATCATTGGAACACCTACAAGAAAAACAGCAGAAGATATATTGATAATCTTTCCCTTTTTTTGTTTCTTCATCTGAGGAACAACCGCCTGAGAGCAAAGAAACAAACCTTTAAGATTAACTGCCATTACTTTATCCCATTCTTCCACCGAAGTATCTTCTAATGATTTTAAGACAAGTCCTCCATAAAAAGCTGCATTATTAATTAGAATATCAATTTTACCAAATTTTTTTATAGTTTCCTCTTTCATCTCCATAGTAGATTCTTTGCTTGTAACATCAGTTTTCAATGATAGACATGTCCCTCCTCTCGCTTCTACCATTTTCTTGGTCTCACTACTATCTAAGACATCGCATATTACAACTTTTGCTCCCTCTTCAGCAAAACGAATAGCATAAGCTTGTCCAATACCACGGGCTGACCCAGTTATAATCGCTACTTTATCTTTTAGTTTCATCATAATATTACTCCTTTTAACTTATTATTTTTTATTTATTATCTCAATCATCTGTTTCTTTGTATTAATCATATGCTCTAAAGCATATTTCTCAGCCATGACACTATCTTTTTCTTTTATAGCGTTCACTATTTTTTCATGATAAATTATAGAACTCTTAAAATTATCTACTATGTAAAAATTTGCAAATCTTTCGTGTTTAATAAATTCCTGTAAAGCTTTTTTTATCCCAATCATTACTTTATTTCGACTGATTTTTACAATCTCTAAATGAAATTTCATATCCAATTCAGTTAAATTTGAAATATCGCTTTTTTCTAAATAAATTTTCATTTTTTTTATAATTTCAATAAGCTTTTCTAAGCCCTCCTCATTTATATTTTTTGCTGCTAAACGAGCAGCTCTGCAATCAAGAAGTTCTCTAACCTCCAAAGCATCAAAAATATCTGATTGCTTAAATAGTAAGTATTTACTCCAAACATATTTACCATATAATAAATTTGTATCGGAAGTAATTGTCGCTCCTATGCCAGATTTTACTTGAATTACTTTAATTGTCTCTAAAATTCGAAACATTTCTCTAATAGAATTTCTTCCGATTCCTAATAATTCTGATAGCTTTCTTTCGCTTGGCAATCTATCACCCTTTTTAAATTTCTTTTCTCTTATTAATTTAAGAATTTCATCAACACCATCTTCACTTACTCGTTTCTTTTTTAAATTATTAAAATATATTTCTTTATTCATACCATTCTCTTCTTTCTATAATTTTTGTTGTCCTTTTACACCACAGTACACAAGTTGTTCGTTATACATCGGTATGCAAAGCATACAGAACTCACATTCAGGATTACAACCTAAGATCAAGATTTATTACCAAAAACATTAAATAGCTAGAAAATATTCTTAACAAAACCTCGATAGATAATATTGTTTTTCTATAGAGAAGAACAATGATTGTAAATCTGAACAATAAGTGAAATTAATACTCTTTTTATTATTTAAGTAATGGACCTGGATCCCTTATTAAAGCACTTAATGCGCAATGTGGACCGCCACCAGCTTTATTGTATTCTTTAAAACTTGAAGTTATACATTCAATGTTTTCCTTTTTTAAAAGCTCTAGCGTTTTTGGGCAATTATCATTCATTATAATCTTTCTTGGTTCCAGTGCTAGCAAATTACAAACTCCTTTGTCGCATTCATCTGGTGGAGCTTCAATCCATTTTATACCTTTATTTTGAAGATATCTTAATGTCTCATGATCTATTTTGCGTCGATCCAAAACTGCTAACCAAGCATCAACTAGTGCAAACACCATATCAAGGTGTTCAGCATTAGTAAAATAACATAAATGAATTTCCTCTGCACCTACATCTTTAATTAAAGGTTCCATTTGGCGAACTGCTTCTAAATTTAATGTTGGTCCAACACCTAATAGCAAAGTTTTAGGATCTAACCAGAAGCCATTACCTCCTAATTCAGCTATCCCATTACCGTGAATAGTCAAAAGAATTGGACACCCAATTTCTCCAAGTTTTTTTGAAATTAGTACTTCATGTCCTAACTTATAAATTGCATAACGATATCTAGGAATAATTGCTCCTCCATTTATTATAAATGCTGAAGCAGGTGGCCAAATGGCTCTCATCCGCACATAAGGACCATATACAATATCCGGTAAATCCCAATATTCCAACTCAACTCCATTATTTTTTAAAATATTTATAAAATCTTCATATTCTTTTATCATTTTTTTAAAATTTGGAAGTCCATCTATGTAATCAAAAAATATTGGATCATACTTACATTCAGGTGATACTTCATTTTTTGTAGGTCGAGTAACCATTGCATAACGTAATTTTCCTATTTTTGACTGCGCACCCCAACGCCTTCCCCAAAACAATTCTAATTCTTTTTCGTAACTTATTCTGCTTAAAAATTCAGAAGTTGGTGGATTTCCAAATTCATATTCATAGCCAGGTATAGGATTACGAACAATCTTTAAATCTTCATTCAATAAATAAAACCTCCCTATATATTATTATTTTGCACTACTTCTAAATATAAGTTAGTACATTTAAATTAAAATTCGTTCTTTTGTTAGTATAAAAACGATCAATTAATCATATCAGGTTATTATAAATTAATATTTTAGAGAACCTTTCCATAATAATACTCTTCTAAACTTCCTAAATCAGGCTCTTTACCATTAATTAGAACATGTTTTTTAGTCAATGGGGTATTTCTTGCACGTAAAGATCTAATTTTGCCATCTGTAATAATTAAAGTAATGGCTGGGTCATCTCCATATTTTATTGAGTCTAGTGCACTATTTGAATAACCTTCAAAAAATCTTCCATTGGTAGGAGTATCAATTACTAATAAATCTGCTACCTTATCTTTTCCAATAATTCCAGTACTTAGACCATAAACTCTTGCGGTATTTCCTGTTGCCATTGCTATTGCTTGCTCGGGACTGATACCACCAAGGGAAGAAATCTGAACAATAGTACGAATGATGCCTCTTGTACTGGTTCCTGCACCAATTGGTGAATCTGTTCCAATAATTAAATCTTTTAATCTATTCGCTTCTTTCATCCAATTTAAAATTTTAAACATTAAATAATGATTACCATTATAAATTATTTCGAGTGCAATTTTTGTTTTTTTTGCTAAATATTCGGCATCTTCTAAAGATGGTGCTGTACATCCTCCATTTGTATGAACGGCCACATCGGGATTTATCTTTTTAATTAAATCTAATGTTATGTCGCCAGATCCAGGTATGGATTCGGGTCCAGTATGAACACAAACCTTAAAACCATATTCCTTGGCCCATTTAACCATTTTAATTACATCTTTTGGTTGATAAATTGTACTACCACCTCCAATTTCTGCAACTAAATTAACTCCATTTTCTGCCATTTCTCTGAAGTCTTCCTTAGTTAACCCAGGTTCTAAAATTACTGAACCACCAAAGACTTTTAATCCTCCACCTGGATGGAAATTATCATAAACTTTTTTTGCTAATATAGCTAATGCTTTGGTACCTGATGCATCACGAGGTCTTCCCGGTAAATGGCAACAACCCTGAGAAATCATGGTTGTTACTCCGGCCTGAAATGCATTTTCCATCCAACCTATCACATTTTGTCTCGGATGCCAATCGCCAAGTACTGGATGAACATGAGGATCAATTAATCCAGGGATAACTGTCATTCCTTGAACATCGATAATTCTTATTTTATTTTTATCAATATTTATTTGGTCAAAATTACCAATTTCCTTAATATATTTATCTTCTATGTATATTGTATCTGCATCTATTAAAGGATTATCAATGTCTCCTGAAACCAGGTATTTAATATTTTTAATAATTATTTTGTCCATTTATCCATACACCCCCGAGCAATATTTTTATTTTAACTATTAGCAAGTTATTTATAGACTAATTCTAATAATTTTTCCTTATTTATTTCATTTCCCATAAATTTTCTAAAATCTCTAGCATGTTCCCTTAAATCCTTATTTACCAATGTAGAACAAATCTCAATTATAGAAGTAATTAAAGGAGTGTTAACATTTAATATCTTCCCTAATATTTCCATCGGGACCATACCATAAGGAACATCTTCTAAAATAAATCGGTGTTCTAAGCTATTAGGAGCATAATCCCATTCATATACCGGATTAGTACTCAAAACTTCATAAAGTGTATTACCTTTAGCACCTTGATGTTTATACCAATTAAGTATTATATCTTTGGTCGAAACTAAATTGATACCTAATTCTTTTCCAATAATAATCCTTTCAAGGTCTATTTTCTCAGCTACCTTGGCAACTGATTGAGTGCAACCTTCCCAATAAAATAAAAAATCTTTATCTTTATTCTCAACCCAACCTGAATTCAAAATTAAAATTGGGGCGTGCAATGTACTATTTGTATTGCTTAAGCCTGTTTCTAAAATACTATCTGTTTTTTCTAAACCAGGATAAATATCAATTAATCTGGAGAATATTTTGTTAATATGTTTTCCTGGATATGTTGCTACTTTTAATTTATCTTTATAACCACTTACCCACACTGATCCACTATCATTTTTAAAACCTGAATATAGCATGCATTCAAATTCGACTAGAAAAGGTAGGTTCTTAACACCTGCTTTTTTTAATATATAAGCAAATTCAAGAGAACCTCCAAAATTTCCTGGTTCTAATATTATTATTTGTTCAGGTTTTAAAAATTCTGCACTTAATTTCGCGAATATTTTTTGAGCAAAAGCTGGTACTACTAAAAATATAATATCCCTATCTATTATTGCATCCTTAATATTGGAAGTAATTTTATTTAATTTTGCATTACCAGATTGGACATTCTTCAAATTACCTTTAACATCAAGTTTTATTCCTCCATTTTTCTGTGCTAAATATATACTTTCAGATAATTCTTGTATTTCAAATAGATTTACATTAAAACCCTTTAAAGATAAGTCGGCAGCTGTAATAAAAGCTCCATTACCACCACCAAGTACAGCTATTTTGTTCATTGTTTTCTTCAACCTCATTTCTTTTTATTTAAAAATATTTTTTGATACTCTAGTGCTTCTTCTTAATTTGACTTTTATACCATATTTGATTCTAAAAGAAATAATTATTAAAAAGATCTAAAAAGAAATTATAATCATATACCTATTCAAAATTACAATATTTTGAGAATATAAAATCTGGTCATGTGGTAGAACCACTTATATACTATTATTAAAAATACATTTTGTCAAATAAAAATTGCGCGTTGTCATTTACGAATCAAAAGTGCGCTGTTTTTTGATAATTTAAGATTCAAAAGTGCGCTACTGAAAAATAGTAAAAAGATATAATCTAGAACTAAATCTTAAAAATAAAACAAAAAAGCCCTTCAGCAAAATGCCAAAGGGCTGGAAATTGTCAGGCTCCCCTAACGTTCGCCAGTTGGAACCAAATTATCCAAGATATTCGTAACATCTATAAACTAAAGGAGTTAATT
>SDBS01001930.1_pt1 | contig 20894 bp, 15 predicted proteins | sample 2277091 | NCBI WGS metagenome assembly SDBS01 (sample SAMN10404972, study PRJNA504765) | marine sediment metagenome | isolation source: marine sediment core GS10_PC15, 163 cmbsf | place: Arctic Ocean: Southern Knipovich Ridge | collected 2010 | reverse complement strand
TTCAAGCGGGATGAGAAATTCGGGTTAACCCGGATTTCTCACGAGTCAGAGCGGTGCAGGAACAAGGCATTTCAGCCCGAAGACGTAGTGCTATACTTCAAGGGCTGAATAACGCAGTTCCTGTGCTGCTCTGGCTCGCCTTTGGTGAAGAACATTAAACATGTTTTTTTGTTTTTCCCTATTACAGTCTGTAATTTCGAACATGAGATAGATATGGCTAAAATTTATTGATATCGTTTAATTTTACCCTCCTGTTTGATGTTCTTCATGAGAAATTCGGGTTAGCTTTGCTGCAGCCTGTCCAGATTATCTCTTGCAAAGTCTATTGCAGGATCCATGGCCAAAGCCATCTCATAATATTTAATGGCTTTTTCTTTTTCCCCCATATCACGATAATTTGAGGCAATGTTGGCATAGTCGATGGCTGAACCCGGGTCGAGCTGGAGAACCTTTTTGAAACACGCTATGGCCTTTTCATGCTCTTTGAGTTTGAAATGGCTGAATCCCATTAAGTTATAAATGTCTGTTCTTTTTTTGTCATACCTTTCCGCGTCTTTTAATACGGCAAGCGCCCTGCGATATTCCTCCATTTCTTTAAAGCAGACACCCATGTATGAACAGATGCTGGGAATGTCCTGTTCTGTCGGGTTAAGCTCCAGAGACTTGGTGAAATACATGAGTGCTGTTTCCGGATCATCCAAGGCCAGGTGGCATGAGCCGAGATAAAATTTGATGTAATATTTTCCAGGGAGCATTTTATCGATCTTATCGAGTTCATTAATGGCTGCTTCCGGATTTTTGTTTTCAGCTATAATTTTGGTCGAGAACATCCCAACACTGGTTCCCAGAGCCCGCTCCCTGAAATGGGCTCCGGGTATGATAGTATAGAAGGCCGGCATTTCAAGTAAAGGATGCATTGTGTTGACAACAATTACTTCCATACCCTTTTTTGCCAGAGCAGATATGCAGTTTTGGATTTCAACTTTAATATTATCGTTGGAAAGATCAGGGAGGCCTGTGATGTCGACCCCTTTTCCCGGCTTGGTTACATAATCGGCATCTTCGATTTTTGTAAATTTGGGAAGACCGCTGGCCACATAGTTGGAAGAGGTATTAAAATCACCTGCAAGCTGGGCAACTTCTGTAAGGGCTCGGCTTAAAGCCTTTTGGGGATCCGGTGTTGTTCCGGCTGTCCAAACGATTTCACTTTTTTCAGGGAAATTGGCAGGGTCATAGGCCAGAACACCTATGGAAGGTATACCCATGTCGAGAGAAAAATCTGAAAGATAGAGTTTAATCCCGGCATTTCTGTACTTTTGTATCATTTCCACGACCATCGGATCAGTTGCTGAATCCGCATTAATTGTCGGTACTCTCAGCCTGTTTTGGCTGATTACAGATGATACGTGCCTTTCTACAATTTCGCAGATGCCCTGAATTAGGGCTTCCTCAACGCAGTTGCCGGCAGAAGGGCCGTTGAATTCATTGATTGTGAAAAACCAGTTAAAAGGAATTAAGACCTCTTGATCGCGGGTCAGATTAAACGCGTTGGTCCATTTTAAGGGCAGGTTTTCAAATATCTTTTTGGAAATTTCCAGATCTTCGGAATCATCGTGGACAGACTGGGCGATCATCTCAAAAGGAATGGCGCTGTCTTTTATGTTGATGTATTTTTCAACAAGAAAGTTTTCGGGATTCTTGCAGAAACTGAAAAAGCTGAATCTTTCGGCCAGTTCCATTACTGCGCTGGCTTCAGCCTGCCTGGGAGTGGCCCCTTTCCCCATCTGTTTTTTTGTTCCAATAACTTTCATTGCATCCTTGCCGCAACTACTGAAATAGATCGGAATATCCAATCTTCCATTATCAATTCTTATTGTCTCTTCAAGGATATCCAGATCCACCTTTATTAGTTTTTCCTTGAAGCGTTTGACCGTTTCCTCGGGCGGCATTATCTTATCTTGATCGAGGGTAAAGCGTTTAAAAGCATCTTTTAATATAATCTTTTGCGTCATTAATTTCCTCCAGTTTAAAACCCGTAATTAGCCGATAATATTATTTCTTATACGATCAGAGTTTTTCGTGGCAAGTCGTTTTTTTCAATAATATGCTACATAGTAGGATTTTATCAATCGATAGTGTTTTATTAATAAAGCATTGTATAAATCAAGCAAGTTTTTATGGAAGGAAAATTTTATTAATTGACCATTTCCTTACGATTTGATATTAAAGTATAAATACTTTGTGGGGATGTAGCTCAGATGGGAGAGCGCGGCGTTCGCAACGCCGAGGTCGCCGGTTCGATTCCGGTCATCTCCACCATATTCTATAATGCTCGTTAATGCCATACTTTTACTCGGTTCCCCAAGATCCTGTTCTAACCCGAATTCCCCTTTTGTAAATATACTGATTAAACCATAATCATTTCAAGCAAATTTATAAGGCCTTGCTTGGAAACGAATATGATTTCTGCTGTAGATAGTGCCTGAACAGAAAGTCATGTTCAGGCAATCCCGCCTCGGCGGGACGAAATTCGAAATTCGAAACAAATTCGAATATCAAATGACAAAATGACCTAAACTAACAGATTGGGAATCCAATGTTTCTGTCATTGGAGCATCTTAATTTTTGTCATTGTTTCGGGTTTCGTGCTTCGAATTTCGAATTTTTGACCGAAAACCAGGGTTTTCGGTCAAGCACTATATAGGTGATTAACTTTAGCTTGCCTTTTGTACGAAATTGTTTTAATAACAAAAATTCAACATACAATTTCAGGCTAATAATTTCAAGGTGTTAACAAACATGGACAGGAAAACGTCAAACGAGGATCAATTTATGGAACGTGTAGCTGAAGTTAAACGCGAGACAAAAGAAACAGGAATCCGTATCAAGCTCAATTTGAATGGTAGTGGCAAACATGAGATATCCACTGGAATTCCTTTTTTTGATCATATGCTTACACTTTTTGCTGTTCACGGTTTTTTTGATCTGTCCATTGATGCCAGGGGAGATATTGATGTCGATTTCCATCACACAGTTGAAGATGTCGGACTTGTCCTGGGAGATGCTTTCGACAAGGCTCTTGGTGCCAGAAAGGGTATAAAGAGATTCGGCCATGCTGTTACGCCAATGGATGATGCCTTAACCTCTGTTGCCGTTGATTTGTCAAAACGCCCTTTTTTGGTCTTCAATATTCCTTCTGGTGCGAGTACCGCAGGTGACACTTTTATGTCTCTTGCCAAGGAATTCTTAAGGTCATTTGCAAACCGGGGCGGCATGAATCTTCATGTCAATGTGTTTTACGGTGAAAACGAACATCATATTATTGAATCTATTTTCAAAGCTTCAGGCAGGGCCCTGGATCAGGCCACTTCTTTTGACAAGCGGATAAAGGATATTCGATCTTCCAAAGGTGCTTTGTAATAATACTTTGCCATCGGTGTTGCTAAATTCCTTGCCACGCTCTAAATTTTAACTGTTTCTGACACTCCGTTTTTGATGCCACTATGTTCAGGAAGACCCAAGGCGTAAGATTGGTTTTGAAACCACTTATAATAACATGATTATCATACCCGCAGTTGATATAAAAAATGGGAGATGTGTGCGACTTTTTCAGGGGCGCATGGATGCAGAAACGGTTTTTTCCGATGATCCTGCTGCAATGGCAAAGAGATGGGAGGACGAGGGCGCGGAAATTATCCATGTGGTTGATCTTGATGGTGCAGTCGAAAAAAGTCCGCAGAACCTAAATTCCATCAGGAAAATCATTAAAAGTGTTAATGCGCATGTTCAGGTAGGTGGTGGAATCAGGAACGAAAAAACAGTCGGGATGTTCCTGGATCTTGGCGTCAAAAGGGTCATTATCGGTACAGTAGCAATTCAGAAACCGAAACTCGTAAAGGATATCTGCAAATCATTTCCAGATCAGATTGTTGTCGGCATTGATGCGCGTAACGGTTTGGTTGCAATAGAGGGGTGGACCAAAACAACTCAAATTAAAGCTGTGGATCTTGCAAAACAATTTGAAGACTGCGGCGTTGCCGCGATCAATTTTACCGACATCCACAGGGATGGAATGCAGACAGGGCCAAACATTGATGAGACCCGGCGTCTGGCAGAGGCTGTCTCCATACCGGTGGTTGCTTCCGGCGGGGTTTCAACAATAGAGGATATAATAAATCTGATGCCGCTAAAAGCAGTCGGAGTTGTCGGTGTTATCACCGGAAGAGCTTTATACAGCGGCAGTCTTGACCTTAAAGCGGCGATTGGAATTTCCAAAACTCAAAATTAATAGTAAGATCTATATGGCAAATTCAACTAGTGTCCATCCAGAAACAGCATCTTTCGGCCCAATACTGCGTTCTCGGATTTTTTCGATCCTCGACGTAGGCGCACTACGCCTGCGGTCGAAAAAATCCTGCGGCCTTGTCTTGAACCAAAATCTACTATTTCTGGATGGACACTAACTAAATGAATCAAATGATTTATTATAATTTCCTTGACAAAATCAATTATAATAATTATTAGATAAGTTTAATAAAATTATGATTATTAAAGTTCAACTTTACTGGGACTCATCTATATATCAAAATTTCAAATACCGATCATCGATTATGCCAACTTGAGCACATAAAGTCATGTGCAAAGCTTCATCCCGTATAAGGTCCTTCCGTTGTTGTTAGTCTTCCCAGTTTTATAGCGATGGGGGTTGGTCTTTTTGTCAAATTATATTCCTGAAGATAAGGTTTCAGAAATTAAGAACACGGCAGATATTGTTGATATCGTTTCGGAAGTTGTACATCTGAAACGGTCAGGCAAGAACTACCTTGGCCTTTGCCCATTTCATTCGGAAAAAACCCCGTCTTTTACCGTAAGCCCAGAAAAGCAGATATTCTATTGCTTCGGTTGTGCTACCGGAGGGAATGTTTTTAGCTTTCTTATGAAACACGATGGAATTTCCTTTCCAGATGCAGCCAGAATGCTTGCCAGACGACATGGCATCGACATCCCGACGCACGCAATGTCGCCGGACCAGAAAAGGCGAATCAGCGAAAGGGAAAACCTGCTTGCCATTAATAGAGAGGCAATGGATTTTTTTAGACAGGAATTGCTTGGCGGTGCTTCAGGAAAACGAGCAATGGCATATCTAAAGAAACGGGGGATGGACAAAGAGATCCTTGACAGTTTTAACCTTGGATATGCGCCGGAAGGTTGGGATAATCTTGTAAATTTTTTTTCAAAAAAGAAGATACCTCACGCCCTTGTTGAAAAGTCCGGCTTGATTGTTTCAAGAAAAAATAAAAGCGGTTTTTATGATCGTTTCAGAGACCGTATAATATTCCCGATTTTTGATTTGAGCATGCAGGTGATAGGTTTCGGCGGACGCGTAATGGATGATTCCATGCCGAAATATCTTAATTCACCGGAAACACCTGTGTACAACAAACGTAGTTCACTCTACGGCATACACAGAGCAAAAAAAAAGTGCAGGGAAAGTGGTTCGGTTTACATTGTTGAGGGGTATTTTGACCTTTTATCTCTTCATCAACATGGAATAGAAAATGCTGTTGCAACACTCGGAACAGCGCTTACTACAGAGCATGTCCGGCTGCTTAAAGGATATGCCGGCAGGGTGGTCCTTGTATTTGATTCAGACGATGCCGGTATAAAGGCTGCACTTCGAAGCATCGGGATCTTTATGAGAGGGGAAGTGGATGCCAGTATTATCGTTCTGCCTGTAGGTTATGACCCTGATTCATACCTTCTCGAATTCGGATATGAGTCCTTTATTAATGCCGCTTCAAAAGCCCAGGGGATCATGTCTTTTCTCATGGATTCTGCCGTGAAAAAGCACGGACTTTCCATTGAAGGAAAAATCCGTGTGATTTCAGAGCTAAAAGAGCCTCTGGCATCAATCAATGATAACATGATGAAAAGATCCTTATACATCAAGGAACTTGCCGAGCGTGTCAGTATTGATGAAGCCGCTGTTCTGGAAAAGATCAGAGAAGTATCTGATCAAAAAAAGAAGGGCGCTAAAGGGGCAAAGTGGTCAAACGATGATGATCCTCGAGGTTCCCGCAAAACAGGTTTTCAGGATAAGGTTCAGGGAAAAGCGCTAAATGGCAAGTGGGGCAGGCTTGAGCGTCAGATCATCGTAATGATGCTTCAATTCCCGCAAATTATACCTGAAATTACCGAGCGTAATATGCTCGATCTTTTTGAGGATAAGGGTTTAAAGTCCATCGGCCAGTTGGTTCTAAAGCACAAGGATCACCCAAAAGTACAAGTGTCTGATATTATGAATTTAATTGACGATAAAGAGCAAAAGAACTTGATAGCCTCTCTGGCAATGGGAGAGGATGTATGGGATCATGAGAGCTGTCGTGTGATTTTAGCCCGATTTGAGTCGATCCGAAATAGAAGTGAAAGGAAGTTAATTGAACAAATAAAGGCAGCTGAAAAGGACAACGACCTTGAGTTGCTTGCAAAGTTGTTAAATAAAAAACAAAAGATGGCGGTGTTAAGTGAAAAAAAGAAAATGATGCTGTTGAGATAATACCCAAGAAATAACCTTATAGAGTCCGGAGGAGGCTAAACTCTATGGCAAAAAAATCCGCTATAAAACGGAAAAGAACAAAGAATATCACAAAAAAGGAACTGAATGGTCTGATTTCAAAAGGAAAACAGCAGGGATTTTTAACTTATGATGAAATCAAAGATGCTTTTCCCAAAGCAATGCTTTCTTTGGAACAGATTGATGAAACGCTCATTATGTTTGATAATCATGATATTGAAATCGTAGATGAAAATAAGGGCAAATTAGTAAATAGCATAAAAAAGGTTAAAGAAAAAAAGGTTGAAATTGACAATGTTTCCGCCTCTGAATTTGGTACTGTTACAGATCCTGTTAAGATGTATCTGCGCGAGATGGGTATGGTGACCCTCTTAAGCCGGGAAGGAGAGGTTGTTATCGCAAAGGAGATCGAAGCCGGAGAGCAGGAAGCTTTAAGAGCACTGATAGATACGGACACAGGCGTGGAATGCATTTTAAAGCTTGGAGAAAAAATCGAAAGCAGGGCTCTGCGCCCAAAGCAAGTATTAAGGGATATTAGGGATATTGAAGAAGGGGATGGATATGTTGATGAAGAGTTACAGATTGATAGCTTTTTGAGTACAATCCGTTCCATTAAGGCCCTTGACGAAGAAAACAAGGTGTTCAGGGAAAAACTTTTCTCATCCGATCCGGATTCCGGTGAACAGCGTCGGATAAGAAGAAGCATCGCTCGACGGAATAATAAGATTTTCGGACTGCTTAAGGATTGGCGGCTTGAAATCGGGGTGGTAGATGAAATCGTAAAAATTATCAGGGGCCATATAGAATGGTTCGATACCGCGAACAAAATGATTGCGATATGCGCTGATACAGTTGATGCATCACTCTCAGAACTTCGCGACAACCTAAAAACAAAGAGCAGGTTTGTCAAATGGGCTGGTTCCCGCTGTAACCTGTCGAAACATGAGATAGATTTGCTCTTTGCAGAGCTTAAGAAAATCCGGAATCAGATTGTTGAAAATGAGTATATCATTAAGGCAAAGAACCGTACCTTAAAAAAGATTATGGCCACTGTTGAAGAAGGGCGCTTGAGATCTAAACTTGCCAAAAGTGAGCTGACCAAGGCCAATTTACGACTAGTTGTCAGTATTGCCAAGAAATATACCAACAGAGGCCTGCAATTTCTCGATTTGATCCAAGAAGGAAATATAGGTCTGATGAAAGCTGTCGACAAATTTGAATATCGCCGGGGCTATAAATTCAGCACCTATGCCACATGGTGGATACGGCAGGCCATAACTCGGGCAATTGCAGATCAGGCAAGGACAATCCGAATTCCTGTCCATATGATTGAAACAATAAACAAGCTTATTCGCACATCCAGGTACCTGGTACAGGAGCTTGGACGAGAGCCCTCACCTGAAGAGATAGCGGGAAAGATGGAAGTTCCCCTGGCTAAAGTGCGCAAAGTTTTAAAGATTGCAAGAGAACCTATTTCTCTGGAGACGCCTATCGGAGAGGAAGAGGACAGTCATCTCGGTGATTTCATAGAAGATAAGAAGTTCATGCTCCCTTCGGATGCCGCTGTAAATCTGAACCTTGCCGAACAGACGAGAAAGGTCCTTGCAACATTAACTCCGCGTGAGGAAAAGGTATTGCGCATGCGGTTCGGCATCGGTGAAAAGGCGGACCATACTCTCGAAGAGGTCGGACAGGATTTTGCCGTAACACGTGAAAGGATCAGACAGATAGAAGCCAAGGCCCTGAGAAAACTTAGGCATCCTACTAGAAGCCAGAAACTGAAAAGTTTTATCGAACAGACATGATAATTTCGTAAAAAGCCTATTTCACAAAAGAATTTTTACGAAACAATCAAACCTAAGAGCTTGACAAAATTTTCTACTGAAGTTAGTTAGATTATCTCAACGTTTATTTGTGGGCCCATAGCTCAGCTGGCAGAGCCACCGGCTCATAACCGGTCGGTCCCTGGTTCGATTCCAGGTGGGCCCATCTTCCCTAACGTACAAGATACATGATGCAGGATGTATTATGTATCTTGTCTGAAGCAGAGGGCGACAGGAGATGGGGCATCTTTTTACCTGAAGGTGTAAATGGATCAAGGCGTGGTTATAGCAAATAACCACGCCTTTTTTTATGAATGAAGATTTGATGGTTTAGCCTGATTCGCCAATGCAAATGAATCCAGCTTCAAGCGGGATAAGAAATCCGTGTTAGCCACTTTTAAAAGGAAATCATACCATGGACATGGAATCCTTGAATCAGCTCCTTCGTAACGTAGCTTCAGGGAAAATATCTGCTGAAGATGCCGCCCGGAAACTGTTGCATCTGTCATTTGAGGACATAGACTATGCCCATATAGACCATCACCGTTCCTTGCGCAAAGGCTTTCCTGAAGTCATCTTCGGACAGGGAAAGACTGCTGACCAGATTATAGGCATCATGGAAAAAATGCTGCTCCAGGAAAACATCGTGCTGGTTACCCGCATCGATGCGCTTCATGCTGACCGAGTGGTTTCACGCTTTCCCGAAGCAGTATATCACAAAGATGCTAAGATGGTCGTCTGGAAAAAAAATGAAATCCCCAAACAGGGAAAAGGGACTATACTTGTAATATCGGCCGGAACATCAGATATACCGGTTGCCAAAGAAGCCCTTCTTACAGCAACGGTCATGGGAAACCAAGTGGAATCGGTTTTTGATGTCGGCGTTGCCGGCATTCACCGGTTGTTTGACCATAAAGAACTGATCGACCAGGCGTCGGTTCTCGTTGTCGTTGCAGGAATGGAAGGGGCGCTTCCCAGCGTGGTTGCGGGAATGGTAAATCGCCCGGTCATAGCTGTCCCCACAAGCATAGGCTACGGTGTAAGCCTTGGTGGTTTGACAGCCCTTTTTGCCATGTTGAACAGCTGTAGCTCAAATGTCGCGGTTGTAAACATCGATAACGGATTTGGCGCTGGATACATGGCCTCTATTATAAACAGAATCTAGCCCGAAAGGTAACTTCTCAATAAGTTCTGGAGTATTAGATGATAAAGTCGACTCCAATAATTTACTGAGAAGTTACCCTGAGAGGAATTAAATACGTGAGCACAGAAGAGAAGTTCTGGATAGGATTTGGCGATATTCACGAAGATCTTTCACTCCTGGGCGAGATTCCCAATCTCTCCGCTTCAGACGGTGTGATAATCAGCGGGGACATTACCAACAGAGGCGATACGCGGAGGGCGAGTGAGCTGCTGGATGCGGTATTTAGAATAAATTCCAATATCTACGCTCAGATTGGTAATATGGATCGGCCCGAAATAACTTCATATCTCGACGAAAAGGGTTGGAATATCCACGCGAGAGGGAAACTACTTGCTGAAGATATCGGTATTATGGGTGTTGGATATTCCACTCCAACACCTTTTATGACACCTTCTGAAGTGTCCGATGACAAGCTGGCACAATGGCTGAACGAGGGTTATGAACAGGTGAAACATCTGCCGAAACTGATTCTGGTTGCCCATGACCCGCCCTTTGGATCAAAAGCAGCCCAGCTGCCTTCCGGGGAAAACGTGGGCAACAGATCGGTACTGGAATTTATCCAGCGGGTTCAGCCTGATATCTGTCTCACCGGCCATATCCACGAGGCAGAGTCCGAGGATTTTATCGGCAGGACAAAGATATTAAACCCGGGGATGTTATGCATGGGCGGCTATGTCCTTATCAGGCTTCAGGAGGATAAATTAGAAGCCAATCTCAAGTACATATGATTTGGCCTAAAAAAGATAATCACGAAAACACGAAATATGGAAAGCACGAAATAAAACTTTTTTGTGTCTTCGCATTTTTGTGCTTTCGTGATAAGTTTTACTGCTTATAACCGATGATCCGTAAAAATTCCTTTCGATGCTGAATATCCGTTTCGGTTTCAATTCCCTTTGAGATAAACCCGTCAACAACGCCAACAATTCCTCGCCCAAGTTCTGTTTCCACAATAAGCACCTCAACAGGATTTGCCGTTGCACAGAAGATGCGGCAGACCTCAGGAACGTTTTTTACGGCATTCAAGACATTGACGGGGAACATATCTTTCATAAAGAGGATGAAACTATGACCGGCCGCAAGGTTGAAGGCATTTTTCTTCGCCAATTCGACCAGGTCTTCGTCTGTGCCGGTATATCGCACAAGACACGGCCCTGATGCCTCACAGAATGCCAGACCGAATTTTGCTCCTGGCACGGTATTGACCATCGCCTCATGGATATCCTCGACCGTCTTGATAAAGTGAGAATGTCCTAAGATCATATTCAACTCTTCCGGTTTTTCAATCTTGATAATTTTGAGTTCCATATAATCCTCCGTTGCTAAATCCGAGATAAATTCTTCTTACTGTGCCTGTTAACCAGGCAAAGACCACTTACCTCTTAAGGTAGGTTTCTCCAGTGATTTTTCAAGCTGCTCTAAGAAACGAACCCTTGGGATTTCTCTTGCCCCGAAACGGATCAGATGCTCGGTTGTAATCTGGCAGTCTAACATATCAAAAGATAAGTCATTAAGATATTCCACCAGCCTGACCAGTGCTACATTTGAAGCATTGCTGATGCGTGTGAAAATCGATTCCCCGAAAAAACATCTCCCCAGAGAAACACCATATAAACCGCCGGCCAACCCATTTTTATACCAGGCTTCCACCGAATGTGCAAAACCTGATTCATGGAGCTCGCAGTATGAATCGATCATATCCTTAACAATCCATGTTCCCTCATTATTCTGCAATCGTATTTGTGCGCAGTGGTTTATAACCTGATCAAAAGCCGAGTCTATGGTCACATGGAACATGTTTTTCTTGATAATCTTCCTCAAGGTTTTTGAAACCCTGACTTCCCGGGGATACAGCACGAGACGAGGATCAGGCGACCACCACATGATCGGTTCATTATCTGAAAACCATGGGAAAATGCCCATCCGGTAGGCCAGTAGAAGACGCTTTTGACTCAAATCTCCGCCCACAGCCAGCAAACCGTCTCTGGGGGCAAGGTGGGGCGGAGGAAAAGCTATTTTATCGGATAAAAGAAAAACCGGCATGGGTGAGTGTGAAGCTCCCCTCGGCCCCGTCCTAAAGGACGGGGGTTCTGCCTTGCGGCAGTGCTTCGCGGCGGGAAGCAGACCGGTCAAGTGACCGGCATTAAGGCTCCGGCATAATCAAAGGCCAATTTGTCGTTCTCAACATCAACAAAAACCACGCCGCCTTTTTCAAGCTGTCCAAACAGAATCTCATCTGAAAGTAAATCTTTGATTTCCGTCTGTATCAATCGGGTCAGCGGTCTGGCACCGTAGCGCGGAGCATGTCCATTTCTCGCCAGCCATGTTCGTGCCTCGGGAGAAAGGCTGATCGATACCTTTTTAAGAGCAAGCTGCTCTTTAAGCTCGCTCATGAACTTATCCACCACCTTTTCCATGATTTCCTCGGTCAGCGCATTGAAGTGAATGATACCATCAAGACGGTTTCTGAATTCCGGGCTGAAAAACTTTTCAACAGCCTTTTTTCCTTTGTCTTCGGTATCATATTGATTATCACCAAACCCGATTGTCTGGGTGCTCATCTCCCTTGTGCCGGCATTTGAAGTCATCATAATGATTACGTTTCTGAAATCAGCCTTTTTCCCATTGTTGTCTGTCAGGGTGGCATGATCCAAAACCTGCAGCAAAATGTTAAAGATATCTGGATGTGCTTTTTCTATTTCATCAAACAACAGGACGCTGTGTGGATGTTTGCGTATACCGTCCGTCAAAAGTCCTCCCTGGTCAAAGCCGATATAGCCCGGCGGTGCGCCTATGAGCCGGGCCACAGCATGTTTTTCCATGTATTCGCTCATATCAAATCGTAAAAATTGGACACCGAGAATCTTCGAAACCTGTAGGGACACCTCTGTCTTTCCTACACCGGTGGGACCGGCAAACAAGAATGACCCAATCGGTTTTTCGGGTGCTCCAAGGCCGGCGCGAGATCGCTTTATAGAGGTGACAAGGGATTTTATGGCATTGTCCTGTCCAAAAACTACCTGTTTGAGCTTCTCTTCAAGGGCCCCCAATTTTGTTTTGTCAGGTGTTGATACGCTGATGGTCGGAATTCTGGCTATCTTTGCCACGATTTTTTCAATATCTTTGGGGTGAATCTTCTTTCTGCCGGGAGAACCCGAAAGTCGAATAAATGCCCCGGCCTCGTCGATTACATCTATGGCCTTGTCCGGCAAATAACGATCATTGATATATTTGGCAGAGAGTTCAGCAGCGGTTTTAAGTGACTGATCGGTATAAACAATGCCGTGGTGTTCCTCATAACGGGAACGTAGTCCTTTTAATATTTGAACGGTTTCTTTAATAGGAGGTTCCATAACTTCGATTTTCTCAAAACGGCGTGAGAAAGCACGGTCCTTTTCAAAAAAATTCTTGTATTCTTCATATGTGGTTGAACCGATACACCGCAGATCACCTGTTTCCAGAGACGGTTTCAAGATATTTGAGGCATCCATTGAACCTCTGTTGGTAGCCCCGGCCCCCACCATCGTATGGATCTCATCAATAAACAGGATAGCATCCTTTTTCTTTTTCAAAGCAGCTATCACCCCTTTTAAACGCTGTTCAAAATCACCGCGGTATTTTGTACCAGCCAGCAAGCCACCGAGATCAAGGGAATATATACGAACGTTTTTGAGCAAGTCAGGAACAGATCCCTCATTTATCTTAAGCGCCAGTCCTTCGGCCAGTGCGGTTTTTCCCACTCCCGGATCTCCGACAAAGACCGGATTATTCTTGCGTCTTCGGCAGAGCACCTGAATGATTCGCTCCATCTCAAGTTCCCGGCCGATTAGCGGGTCCAACTTTCCCTGGGCCGCACTTTCAACAAGATCAATGGTGAAAGCTTCAAGGGGACTGGTTTTTTTCTTTTTCTCCACCTTGTCTGTTTTCACAAATCCGCCCGATCCTTCTTTATAAGGCGTCTTGGAAACATCATGGGAGATGTAGTTTAAAACATCAAGACGGGTGATACCTTCTGTACTCAGAAAATATTCAGCATGTGAATCCTTTTCTTGAAAAATCGATGCAAGTATATCACTGACATCGACTTCCTGCTTTTCGGCGGAACGGACATGATTAATCGCCCTCTGGATCACCCTTTGAAAACCCACGGTCTGATGGAGTACATATTCATTTTCTTCGGGAACCCGCTCCATCCGTTCGGCAAAAAAAGACTCAATGGCATTATTAAGGTTCTCAATGTTGCCGCCGCATTTCTCAATAATATCAATGCCATCGCTGTCGTATAAAATGGCAAAAAGCAAGTGCTCGATACTGACATATTCATGACGTCTTTTTTTGGCTTCTCTAACTGCAAAGCCGAGTATCTCGCTGAGTTCTTTGCTGATCATGGCCTATTCTTTCTCCATGGTACATTCAAGAGGAAAACCATTTTCACGGGCTAAAACATGGACTGTGTTTACCTTGGTTTCAGATACTTCATATGTATAAACACCGCAAATCCCAATTCCTTTACGGTGGACATTCAGCATAATCTCCACCGATTCCTCCGGTGATTTATTAAAGACAATTATCAGGATTTCAACAACAAACTCCATGGTTGTATAGTCGTCATTGTGGAGCAGCACCCTGTACATGGAAGGTTCACGAACCTCGTCCTTGGTTTCGGAAATTACTTCTTCTTCAACTTCAGGGCTATATTCATTCATTAAATCATCAATACCCAATCTTGTAAAGAACTCAAACCGAAAAAAATCTTCAATTCTCAAACTATCTTCCACAACACTTCTTATACTTCTTTCCGCTTCCGCAGGGGCAAGGCGCATTCCGGCCAACTTTTTTCTGGGTTCGCTTGACCGGCTTTTTCTTTTCAGGTTCATCTCCACCGGAAAAAAACATTTTCTGTTCCTTTGGCTGCCTTAGATCGTCTATCTTTTTTGGCTCAGATATCTGAATTCTAAACAGAATTCCAAGAGTCTCTTCCTTGACCCTGGAAATCATATCCTTAAACAGATCAAACCCTTCTTTTTTGTATACTATTAGAGGATCCTGCTGGGCGTAGCCTCTGAGACCGATTCCTTCTTTCAAGTGATCCATACTCAAGAGATGGTCTTTCCACAGGTTGTCCACGGTCTGCAACATTACAATGCGTTCCAGACCCCTGAAATCTTCTGTTCCTATGGCAGCCTCTTTTTCGTCATATACACTGAGACAGGATTCATAAATCAACTGGGCCAGCCCCTCCCGGTTCAGTCCGTCCATGGTATCATCGTCAATGTTGCCCAGGCGGAAATTAAATTGCTTAAATACTGCTTTATTCAATCCCTTCCAGTCCCATTCTTCAGGAAGGGCCCTCTCATCCGTAAAAAAATCAGCTATCTCCTCGGCTTTTTCGCGGATCATGTCTTCAATAGAAGGTTTTAAGCTTTTCCCATTCAGTGCTTCCCGGCGCTGCTTATATATGACCTCCCTCTGCTGATTCATTACATCATCATACTCTAATAGCTGTTTTCGAATGTCAAAATTGTGTCCTTCGACCTTGCCCTGGGCACTTTCAATAGCCTTGCTTATCAGGTTATGTTCAATTGGCTCACCATCTTCCATTCCCAGCTTTTCCATAATTCCGGTTATCCGTTCACCGCCGAATATCCGCAGAAGGTCATCCTCTAAAGCAAGGTAAAAACGTGATGAACCGGGATCACCCTGTCTTCCTGAGCGGCCCCTGAGCTGGTTATCAATGCGCCTGCTTTCATGTCTTTCAGTGCCGATAATGTGAAGTCCTCCGAGTTTAGTTACGCCTTCTCCCAACACGATGTCGGTCCCCCGGCCGGCCATGTTTGTTGAAATCGTGACAGCTCCTCTCTGGCCTGCCAGGGCAATTATCTCAGCCTCCCCTTCATGGTTTTTTGCATTCAATACCGAATGTTTTATGCTTCTTTTTTTCAATTTCCTGGAAAAATTTTCTGAAACGTCAATTGAAATTGTTCCCACCAGAGCAGGCTGCCCTTTTTTATGAAGTTCGACGATTTCATCAATGACTGCGTCAAATTTCTCTCTCCTGGTTTTGTAAATTACATCCGGGTTATCGATTCGGATCATGGGTTTATTTGTGGGAATAACCAGCACGTCAAGTCCATATATCTTTTTGAATTCAGCGGCTTCCGTATCGGCTGTACCGGTCATGCCTGCAAGTTTATTGTACATTCTAAAGTAGTTTTGAAAGGTAATCGTGGCCAGGGTCTGGTTTTCGTTTTCAATCTTGACATTTTCTTTGGCTTCAAGTGCCTGGTGCAAACCATCACTGTAACGACGGCCGGGCATCAAACGGCCTGTAAATTCATCTACGATGATAACCTCTCCGTTTTTGACAATATAGTCGACATCGCGTTTGAAGAGGGTATAGGCTTTAAGTGCCTGGTTAATATGATGCAGAAGTTCAATATATTTTGGATCGTACAGGTTATCGACTTTGAGTATTTTTTCCGACTTTGTAATCCCTTCCTCGGTCAGAGCTGCTGATCGTGCCTTTTCATCCAGTGTATAATCCTGCTCAAGGACAAGGCGTGGAATTATACCGTTGGCCAGATGGTATAGATCCGTCGATTTTTCGGCCGGACCGGATATAATCAGCGGGGTTCTGGCCTCGTCAATCAAGATACTGTCAACCTCATCAACGATGGCAAAATTGAGCTTACCCTGGACAATGTCATCTTTGCCAAACTTCATATTGTCCCTCAAATAATCAAAGCCGAACTCATTATTTGTACCGTAAGTGACATCTGCACTGTATGCCGCGTCGCGTTCGTCTTCATTTAGACCGTGCAAAATGCAGCCGACTGAGAGGCCTAGAAAATTATAAATATGACCCATCCATTCTGTATCGCGCTTGGCCAGATAATCGTTTACCGTAATAATATGTACGCCTCTATTTGAAAGGGCGTTAAGATAGGCCGGTAGGGTGGCTGCCAGGGTTTTGCCTTCACCGGTCTTCATTTCAGCTATCTTCCCCTGATGTAGAGCGACTCCACCAATAAGCTGAGCATCAAAATGCCTCATGTTGAGAGTGCGCACCGAGGCCTCTCTAACTGTGGCAAAAGCTTCAGGAAGAATATCATCAATGGATTCACCGTTATTCAAACGCTCTTTAAACAACACCGCCTGGGCTTTTAGCTGTTCATCGCTCATGGCATGCATTTGTGGTTCAAAGGCATTGATCTTTTCAACGACAGGTTTAATCTTATTTAATTCCCGTTCGTTTTTACTACCAATAACTTTTGTCAAAATATTTGCGATCATAGATAAAGCATTCCTTTTGGATATCAAAATCGACTGGAGTGATCTTATATAAACCGATTAAACAATTCCATCAAGAAAATATACCATTAATCAATAGATTTTGCAAAAATCTGTTTTGATTATAAGATTTTTTTGTGGAGATCTTCGTATTTAAAAGGAGATTCTCGCCTTGAACGAAAAGAAATTTACTTTGCCGTTGGTTTAGCAGCGGTTTTTGAGTGCATTAAAATCGGAGAACAAAAAAAGAAAGGAAAAATGTAGAAAACTCAGAAACAATTAAACAATTTAGTTCAGGATGTATTTTTTAGGATTAACCGGAACCCCATTAAGGAGTACTGCATAATGGACATGGGGGCCGGTGCTTCGGCCTGAAATACCCACCAGTGCAATGGTATCCCCCCGCTTTACCTCTTCACCGCGTTTTTTCAACATCTCCTTTACGTGCCCATAATGGGTAACCATTCCATGGCCGTGATCAATAACAATAATATTACCTGAAAAACCCTGGTTACCGGCAAACGTTACAATTCCATCCGCGGTAGCAATAATAGGTGTCCCAAGGCGGGTAGCAAAATCCAACCCTTTATGGAATTCGCGCAGACCGGTAAACGGGGATATGCGATATGCGAATTCCGAAGTTATCCACCCATTTGTCGGGCTGATTGCTGGCGTAGAGGATAAAAGATTGCGTTGGTCTTCAAGATATTTTATAAGGGATTCAAACCCTTTTTGCTGATTAATTGATGCCAGGTTAATCTGCTGTGTCTTCGCATGCATTTCGCGCATCAGGCTGTTATATTTTTTAGTTAGCGGAACTTGTGAATCAAGATCTTTAGGAATTGAACCACCGATACCAAAAAGACTGTCTTTATCAGAGGGTTTTTCAATATTGGCAATAACTCGTATCTTTTTTTCAAAATTGTTCAGTTCCACCAGATTTGACTTTAAGGCATTGACCTCCTCAGCAAACTTTTGAATCTGCTTCCGCTGGCTGATTATCTCTTCAGATTGTTTGGCAATATTTATCTCAAGCTCTTGTTTGGTCAATGAATAATAATCGTAAAAAACAAAGGCCGTCAATATCAGGCCAGCCATAAAACAGAGGCTGATAAGGCGAAAAAGAGCCTTGGAGACGGTTAAGTTTTTCACCGGAGAGCCGGCATTATCTAAAACAATAAAGGAGATTTTCTTGTGCATAATAAAAACCTTATTAAAAGTTAAGATCTGTGCTCAAGTTATCTTTCTTCCATAATTACCAGGGAATACAATTGATTTCAACATGTTGCATGAATATCAGAATAAAAATCTCTGAATTTCTATCATGGATATAATACAATGTCAATAATTTAAGTCAATTTTTTTGTTATTATGCAAACAAGACATGAGTTGAATGCCATGATTACAGGCGTGTAAACAGCATAACGGGGGAATATAGACTTACCCCCGTTATGCTGATTGCATGATAGTTAGGCAATTCCCAATTTAAATTTAAGGGACTTCAGTGTGTTTTTCATCAGCATGGTGATGGTCATTGGGCCGACACCGCCAGGCACAGGGGTAATATAGCCTGCAATCTCTTTGGCAGCTTCAAAGTCAACATCACCCTTTAAGATCGCAATCTTTTTGCCTGTCTTTTCACTGATCTTTTCACCGACTCTATTAACACCGACGTCAATTACGCATGCACCCGGTTTGATCCATTCAGGCTTTACTAGATCCGGAACACCAGCGGCAACGATCAGGATGTCGGCGCGCTTACAATGTGCTGCCAGGTCTTTTGTGCGTGTATGGACAATGGTTACCGTTGAATTGGCTCCTGCTCCCTTCTGGAGCATCATGTTGGCTATCGGTTTTCCTACGATATTTGAGCGACCGACAACCACCACCTCGGCACCGCTTGTTTCAACACCGGAACGTACAATCATTTCCTGTATGCCTGCCGGTGTACATGGCGGAAACTTGACTTCATCACCGCCAATCATTAAACGCCCCACATTTACGGGATGAAATCCATCCACATCCTTGTCAGGATCGATTGCATTTAATATTTTTTTGTCATCAATATGCTTTGGGAGAGGCAGCTGAACAAGGATGCCGTTAATGGAATCATCGTTGTTGTACTTCTCAACAAGGCCCAGAAGATCAGCCTCGGAAAGATCCGGCTGCTGGCTGTCCTGTATCTCATGGAAACCGAGCTTCTGAGCGGTTTTAATTTTTGCAGTTACATATGAAATAGAAGCCGGGTCTTCGCCGACCAGAATGGTTACAAGGCCGGGAACAACACCATGCTTTTCTTTAATATCATTTACTTCGGCCTCAATCTCTACGAGTATCTTGTCTCTTACTTCAGTTCCTTTGATAATCTTTGCCGTCATTTTCAATCTCCTTTCATAAAAAAGTTGTAGATTTTGGTATAAATCACCATTCATTACCGATTATTTATAAAAATTTTATTAGTCTAATAAAATCTTAATGTCAAGAAGACTCGTAACTTGATTGCATGATGGGCGATTTGGAATCTGATTACCCATGGCGCGGTCGTAAAGACTAACTCCACGACCCCTGAATTACACAGGAAAGGGAACCGCTTTTAGGCCTGCGGTTTCATCAAGCCCGAGCATTATGTTCATGTTCTGAACCGCCTGACCGGCTGCGCCTTTAACCAGGTTATCGATTGCCGAAATCAGGATCAGGCGATTGTTACGCTCATCCAGCTTAAACCCAATGTCGCAATAATTGGTTCCCCGAACATTTGATGTATCGGGCAATTTGTCGCCGGGACATATACGAATAAAAGGACTGCCGGAATAAAAAGAGGCAATACAGTTTTGTATATCTTCCGGAAGGGTCTTTTGAACAAGGTTTGCATATATGGTCGTCAGTATTCCGCGGGTCATGGGAACAAGGTGCGGAACAAAAGTTATCTTTACCGGCGTTCCTGCTTCAAGACTCAGAACTTCTTCCATCTCGGGATTATGCCGATGTTCTGCAACTTTGTATGCCTTGAATGACTCGTTGGCCTCGCAAAAGTGTGTTGTCAGTGAAATGGTTCGACCTGCACCGCTAACCCCTGATTTTGAATCTGCAACAATGGTATTGATATCTATTAAATTGCTCTTCAATAATGGCACAAGGGGTAAAAGGACACTGGTGGGATAACATCCGGGAGCACCGATCAATTCGGCATTTTTTATCTTTTCAAAATAAATTTCACAAAGTCCGTAAACTGATTTTTCAAGTAAATCCTTCGCAGTATGAGGCTGGTAAAATGACTCATACGTTGTTGCATCATTGAACCTGAAATCAGCGGAAAGGTCGACAACTTTCTTTCCCCGCTTGATAAGATCAGGTATGATCGCCATGGGAAGCTTGTGGGGAAGCGCCGTGAATACAACATCAGACCTGTCACAAACACTATCCACAGACAACTCTTCGCAAACAAGGTCGACAACACCAGTCATTGATGGGTAAACACTGTCGAACCTCATCCCGGCAAACTGGCGGGAAGTCAGGATGGTTAGCTCTATATCAGGATGATTGCATAGTATCCGTACAAGCTCGGCGCCCGCATAACCCGTTGCCCCAACAATACCAACCCGTGTCATAAATCCTCCTTATCCCGAATATTTTATGAACAAAGTCGAAAGGAGTTTACCATAGCGGCTACGACAAACTCGACTTGTTAAAAATCCGGTTATAATCATTTTTGGTTCTTCTCCAATTTAGTTGGAGAAGAGGGTCCAAGGATTCCAGGGGTCAAGGATTCAAGTGTTTGTTTTCTAAAGACTTTATCAGCGCTTTTAACATTCTTTCGATTTCTGCTATGTCTTTTTTTGCTGTACCCAATTCACCTTTTTCAATTAAATCTAAATCCCCGGCTAATAATATCTGCGTTTCCAATTCGCAAACAGAACCATAAGATATGTAAAGCATCCTAATGTAATCCATGGTTGTCTTTCTTCCATATCCTTCTGCTATATTAGAAGGAATAGACACAACA
>SDBS01001929.1_pt1 | contig 20894 bp, 26 predicted proteins | sample 2277091 | NCBI WGS metagenome assembly SDBS01 (sample SAMN10404972, study PRJNA504765) | marine sediment metagenome | isolation source: marine sediment core GS10_PC15, 163 cmbsf | place: Arctic Ocean: Southern Knipovich Ridge | collected 2010 | reverse complement strand
TCTTCAGCCGTGATTCAATGAACAACATTGTCAGGCTGGTATTCCAGAATGAAACAACGGAAGAAACAGCACAACAACGATTAACCATTGTTGGCCAATCAGAAGAAACCGGGGATGTAAGCAACGAGATTCCCGAAACACAAATTGAAGGAAAATCGCTCACAATCGCCTTCAATGCGACCTTCTTGCTTGATTTAATGTCAGCGGTAAAGACCGATTTTGTTCTGTTTGAAGGAAAAGAACCGGTAGATCCAGGCACGTTTAAAGCAGTTGGCGACGATGAGTTTTTGCATATCATAATGCCGATGCGTATTGAAGAGGTTGCTGCCCCAATTGCGAATGGAGATGCTCAGGAGGAAACCAATGAGTAAGAAAATTATATTTGCGGTTCATGCACCAACAGATAGTGTAGAAGATGGACTTGTTTTTGGGCCTGGAGTGGAAGGAAGAAACTCTTTGTATAGACTTTTCCAGGTTGATGCAAAACAATTGCTTGGAATAGTATCCAGGGACCTGACCCCTGAAGATATCGTTGCGTGTTTACAGTTTGGTCAAATTCAAGAAGTAATTGACAGCATAAATGAAGAAAGTGTTTGCGATCGAGAACAAAAAGCCCTGGACAATCATGTGGGGAATATTTTCCCGATTGCCAAAATAGAGTTTCAGGCGCAGGTAGCATGAATAACACTGTTGAGCAGGATTTGAACAGCCTTGCCAATTTAGAGGCCAAGATTGATTTCCTTAGATTAAAAGAGCAAGCCGAGGTGATTGAGCTTACTCCTGAGATCCCACTTAAGATTCAAGCCGAGATTGAAACAGTAAAGGAGCAATATGATACAGAAGTAGGAACTGTTCAGAAGGCTATAGCATTACTCAGAGAACAAATTACAACTGGTGTATTGTTTTTAGGAAATACTGTGAAGGGTGAATTCAAAAAGGCTATATGGAATAAGGGCAGAATAACCTGGGACTCGAAAGGCCTTCAGGGCTATGAGGTTGCTCATCCGGAAATTAGCGCGTTCAAAAAGGTCGGTGATCCTAAAGTTAGTTTCAGGGACGTAAGGGCATGAAGTAAATATACGTCCTGCAGTTTCACAAAAGAAATAAAAGGGAGATTGTATGGAGCCGTATGAAGACCATGATATCAAAAGTAAGTGCAATAGAATCAGAGAGCTAATTGACAGGGGGGAGTTTGTTGTAGCGAACTATGGACATCGCTATCCAATCCTGAACAACGATAAAGTAGGAATTCGTTACACTCGACAGTACTCCGAGAAATTGGGGAGACATATTACTGGTGAAACGTCCTGGGGGTTATTTGATAGGGATAATGAACTCAGTGATCTGTGGGTTCTGGTAGACGGCAGGGATAAGATTCCTGAAGGTTTCCTGCCCCAGATAAAACCTACAGCGGGCGAAGCAGTAATTTACCCTGAGCATGTTGTTATCAATGCTAACGGCAGATCTGTAGAAGCAGATATTCAATTTGATGAATCTGATTATTACAACAGCGCTAAGCTCAGGATCATCAACGAGAAAATGATCGAGAACGAAATTCCAGTGATGGTATGGCGTTTGATCTTCCCCGATATTCCAGAAGAAGAAAAAGAAAAAATTGAGCCAATCAAGATCATGACTGAGCATATTGCGATAACCGCCAGTTCAGCCGTGGTTGATGAGGACGACAATGAATTGGTCGCTACTCAAATTGTTCCTGTTGACAAGCAGAGCTTGAAGGCGCTCAGGGCAACACTTGCTCAGAACAGTAAGAAAAACTGGATCAGCATTGGTTACAAAGGCAGTTCTTATGGTGGGTCTCGCATACGCGGTTCCAAGAAGGGTTTCTTGACTATCGGCTCGAGCACGATGAAAGAAGGTGCAGTAGGAACAGTAGTGGCCATGCTTAACCCTGTTACTGGTGATCCGCAGCTGTGGAGCGAGAAACATTTTTACATAGTCACCGTAAAAGACGAAGACCTCTTTCCTAAATTTGTCAAACATCTCGATTTGTGTATTCCCTGGCCCATCCTGGAAAGTTGGAGTGAATACTTGCTGGAAGAAGGGACGAACAAGTCTTTGATAGATGATCTTGTTCAGTACGGAGATGAGTTTGACAGGTGCATAAAAGTTCAAAAGTCAGAAAATCACTGGCAAGAAATCATAGAGACCGGTCTGGAAACTGGAAAGATAAAGATAGAGGAGAGTGTCGTTGGCTAGACTAGCTGCCCAGGCTAAGCTGCTTTATTATCCGACTGATTCGGATTTTGTAAGGCAGCTTACGACCTGGTTTTCAACAAATGGGGAAGCGACCCGCATTGCAGATCCCTGCTGTGGCAAAGGTGATGCTTTGGCTTTATTTGCCGATCAGTTTGCTCCAAGGCCTGAGACCTGGGGCGTTGAGAAATCATACTCACGCGCTCAACTGGCTGAGGAGAAACTCGATCGGTTGCTGCCAGCATCCTTTTATCATGTAATGCAGCCGGGTAAGTGGGATCCCAAAAGCGTTTCGCTCATGTTCAACAATCCCCCCTATGATTGGAGCGATTTAGAAGAAACGAGAGGAGGTATCAAAAAGAAAGTCCGGCACGAATTCTTGTTTGCTGAATGGGGCACAACCAAGATAGTGCCCGGAGGACACCATATTCTTATTGTCCCAAGAAATATATTGGGCAATGCCGCAGTAACAGGTACAGGCAACGAGACCCGTCTCGCCAGGCATCTGCTTGGCTGGTATGAATATGTGGCAGTCTATCATGCGGAGAACTCTGATTGGAAGGCGTTTTCTCAGATCGTGGTTTTAGCTCTTAACAGACGTGAGAAGTATAAAGCGCCGACCAAAGAGAAAATCGAATCCATTACTCAATACTCTGAGCCCGACGTAGAAATTCCAATCCTGGTAAGTGGGAAAGAATTATATGTTATTCCCCCCACGCCTGAGAATAACAAGTTTATTTACACACCGGTCAATGATGAAGACCTGGTAAGACTTGGCCAGAAATGTTCTCCATTGGGAACGCCTGAGTATTACAAGGCGACCTATGTACGCTCTTTGGGCGCACCATTTGAGCCTGCGACTCCGCTCAAGATTGGTCACATTACTATGTTGATCAGCGGACAGGAAGCCGGTGTGCTGAAGCTGGAAGATGAAGACGGTAATGCTCTCCTGGTCAAAGGCAGGTCCAAGAAAATAAAAGAAGCGACCACTACAGATAACACTAACGATGAAGGTAGATATACCAGTACAAAAGTTGTAGCCAGAGAGAGACACATTACAACGATCGCTATTGTTCGGAGCAATGGCGATACTAAGTTGATACATGATTATGAGGAAGTGGGGGACTTCATTACCAAACACGCCAGCGAGATTGCAGATGCAATCTTAGACAAGAACAAACCTACTTACAACTATATGCCCTCCCAGGAACTGATGGACAGGCTTTCTGGTATTGCTGTTGAATTGCCACCGCTGCCCGGGCGAGAAGAACGGGGCTTATTCTTGACACAGAAACACTTTGCAATTGCCATGTATTTGACTTTGTTGAAACACAGAACCCTGATCATGAATGCTGAGATGGGTTTTGGGAAAACAAGTACCAGTATTGGCGGTGTTTCAATTCTGGACAAATGGCCTGGCCTGGTATGGTGTCCAAACCATATGGTCTATAAATGGCGTCGTGATCTTACAGATGCCAGTGACCAAAAAGACCCGATCACGGCACGCGTGATCACGCGCCCGACTTTAGACTCGTATACAGTCAAGATAGAAGACCCCGGAACAGAAGAAAATCAGGAATTGATCCGTGCTAAGAAATATTACCCGATGGGGAACGACATTTACCTTGCCAAAGCTCCCGCCTGGTTGTGGCTCAAAGATGAGATCGAGGGACTGGGGGGCACAATTCTGGAAACAGAACGGTTCCAAATCAATCCCGATCATGTCAATGACACAGGAATGCGCCGGAGAGTAAAGATCTCTTGTGTCAGCAGCAATGCGGTGGAAGAGATCAGAATATTGATGTTCAAACAATCGTTCAGAAGTACAGGTAAGAGTGGAACAGTAACCATCAAGCCTGAAATCAATGTTGATGGAAGGATTGTTGAGGCTATATTCTATGATCGTGATGAATACACCATGAAAGATTTCTACGATGACTATACAGCTGGTCGTCTTGGCGAAAGGTCAGTAGCGATCTGTGCCTTTGATCCTGTCAAATATGACTCAGGGTGGAACAAAGAGCCAGCAACCAGAAAGGGTTCCCGGTCACATGTGGAAGAAGAAACCAAATATAATTCAAGAGAGTACCGCGCTCCAGCTCATATTTGCGCCAATTGTGGTGCAACTATTGGGTTGGCTGAGGATAATCTTTCTATCAATCGTCCCAAATGTCCTGAGTGTGGTGATGCGATATTCAACTTCAACCGCTGGCGCAGGGTTGGACTGGCGCGCCTGGTCCAGAAGCGCTACAAACATTTCTTCAAGTTTGTGATTGCAGATGAAGTTCATAAGACCAAAGGCGGCCACACAGATATAGGGGTAGCAGATCAGCGTTTGATATCGTCCATCAAATACAGTATTGCCCTGACCGGTACGCTGTTTGGTGGAACTGCAGGCAGCATTTTCTACCTGCTTTACCGGCGTGTGCCTGAGCTCAGGAGATTGTATGATCATGACGAGCTATTCAGATGGGTTGATCATTATGGTCTCTGGGAAGAAACCTGGACTCAGAATTCAAAAGTTTATGAGGGGGAAATTGGGGCATCTACAGGTGTCCGGCGCTATAACTATCGCCGCAAGGAATTGCCTGGAGTAGCACCAGGAGTAATCAGGTATTTACTCCCAATCACGTTGTTTGGCAACATCACAGACCTTGGCTATGAGCTACCTCCGCTGTACGAGGACATGGTAGCCGTGGCCATGACTGAGCCACAAGCCAAACAATATGACAAAACCAATAGATATTTGTTTACTCAGGCGATAGAGCTTGCCAAAGCGCATGGAGATCCCGGAGGGCTGAGTGTTTGGTTTAACACAAATAAGTTCAGACCAAATAGTGCTTTCAGGAATGAGACAGTTCATTATGAGAGCAAAAAAGCTCCTGGTGAAGTAATTACTTGCGGGCTGCCTGCGGTTATTTCCAATGAAAAGCCCTGGTTGCCCAAAGAGATTGCACTTGCAAATATAGTCCGCACCAATATGGAAAACGGGCGCAGGACTATTTGCTTTATGGAGCAAACTCACACAAGGGATATCCGGGACAGGCTCAGGCTTGCTATCAAAACTCTTGTGCCTGATGGCAAGATGAGTGTTGTGGAAGTCGGGCAACTGTCTGCAAATTCAATGAAACCGGCGAAACGAGAGATGTGGATCAGGCAGCATGCGCCGTCTATGAATGTTTTCTTGACTAATCCGAGGTTGGTAGAAACAGGATTGGATTTAGTTATGTTCTCTGATCTTGTGTTTTATGAAATGACGCTCAGCCTGTATACATTATGGCAATCCATGCGTAGGGTGTGGCGATTGGGACAGGAAAAGGAAGTGCGTGTCAAGTTCCTGGTCTACAAGAACACAGTTGAGATGCTTATCTTGCAGCGTATGGGTATAAAGATGAAGTATGCTCAGTTGCTGTATGGGGAAAGTGCGTCTGGTGTTCTAGTGGATACCAGCGGCGATGAGGATATCCAGAACGAGATCATAAGAGAAGCTCTTGAGGGCAAGGCATTTGAAAGTGTGGGAGATGAAATCGCAAGCATCTTTGGTACCGGGTCCGAGAAAACCGCTCGTATTACCACAGCTCCTCAGGGTAGCGTTATTGCCGCCAGCCCAACAGTCACCGTCATAGATTTACCTGATGGTGACCACATGCAGCTGACATTGCTGCCAGGGATAGGACCCGCTCCGAAAATGAGAAGGCGTAAACCCAGACGGAAAGCCCCATCGTCTGAGCAGACCGGAATGTGGGGATTTGGTGGAAGTGCATGATCGACGCCATGCCTTACTGACGCAGAGATAAAACGGGGGTCAAAAAAACACCTTCATTTGATAAGGTTTCGTGAAGATACAAAAAAGATACTGGGAGAAAACATGTATGAATGCCTTGGAGTGGTCTCAGTAATAATCATTCTGGGTTTGATCACATTAGCTTGTCAGGAGGCGATTTGGAGACGGTATTTAAAGTAGTAAGGATAAACGACCAAAGCAAAAGGATTTCTATGGGGGTAACGGAAAAAGACCCGCTATCTCTGAATGATGTAAAGGCGAAGCTGGTCCCAAACTTGTTCTGTGTTGAATACTTATTTGGGAGAAAAATTGAACCACCCGAAGATGCACCAGCAGAGGCGCTTATATTTGCTTTCAGTAAGTTTGCTGATGCAGTTGCGTATTATGAACTCAGGAAGTTGCAAGGGTCCCATTTTGAGATATTTGAAGCTGAAACTGAGTGGGTGAAACCGATTGAAGAACAATGTTCTGGCAGCAATCAGAATTCGCTAATGACTTACTGGAATAAAGAGCCCATTGGCTCGCAGCCGACACCGCAAGGAACAGTAATGTGTCCATGGATCAAGCTAACGAAATTGATTCAGAAAGATGACAAGATGGTAGCCAAGCAAGACAAAGATGCACCCTGGTAATAGATACTGGACGGAGGAATGATGGCTGAATTGAAGTTGGGGTCTGTAAAAGACACTCAAGGAAACAGACTGGATATTACTTACGCAATAGTAGGTTATGTTGAAGTGTCAAAAGAGTTGTTTGATGAAGTGATGGGTAGAGAATGGGGTTATGGAGAGCTTAGTGCCTGCGTCAATGTTAGAGATACAAAATTGGCCTTAGAAGGAGAAAAAGCAACAAGCAGCAAGTTCTCAGAAAAATCGGGAGATCTTCTCCAGTTGGTTACACATGCCCAAAAGCAAGGCGCAGGAGATTTGGTTCTTTATGTGGACTAATAGAATGGCGACAGGTGTTACTCGATCGGAGCTGCATCTGTCACCAAGGGAGATTTGAAATGGCTAGAATTATAAAGCTAAAGTATTCAGCTAAATGCAAAGAGTGTGGAGCTGATCTTCCAGTAGGGAGTAAGGCTAAATACTATGGCCAAGGGAAAATTTATGGGGTGGATTGTCATTCTCGCCGCAGTATGTTTGAAACTGACAGCCAGGTAATAGATGCCTATCGAGAGGGCAGCTTATCAGAGGGTGCAATAAACAGTCACTTTGATCCTACTGGAGTTTATGCACATGATGGGACAAAGATAGGCAGCGCCTGCGGTTGCGAGGACTATCCCTGCTGTGGCCACTGAGATAAAGCTTGTACACAAAACTTACAAAGGAGCAAAATTGTTCCATGAACATGTGGAACAATTTGATTATTCATGGTTTGTTCTTTCAAGGAGTTGTTTTTTTAAAGATGACAAACGTTTCGATTGTGAGTTTATCAAGATGGAATACGACAAAAAAACCAATGAATTGGTTGCCACATGGCGTGTAGTTAAGGAGGAGCAGTTGTGACAATATTAATTGGACATCCCATAAATGGGATTTCAATTAATGGACTCGAGTACTTACTCCGTATGGATGGTGAGCTTGCTAAATTTGAAGACGAGGCACAGGCAAAACAATTCTTGCGCGACCATGGCTTCGAGAATGACGAAATAGAAGATTGCTTTGTTTACCAGGTGATAGGAAACAATGATTGATGGACGTCTGGATCCCTTTCATTCTTGATCTGGTAGACGATGTGGCTTTTGCCCTGATGACCCTACTACCATGTAAACAATATTACATGGTGTTGTTCGGCCACTGGCTGAGCAAATTATATAAATAGGAGCACCCATGTTACTACTTACAAAGGAAAATCGAGAGAAGTTGCCGCCGTTGTATGCTCAGGAAGAAAAAGCGGATGACGCAATAGTCCATATAAAGTATTTCACGCCCTGGAGCAATTGGACCTGGTATGTGACTGAGGGCTCCGCTGCAGTAGAAACAGATGGAGGAATTGAATACGTTAGGCTTGGTCATCTCAAGAAAAGAGGGGGCAAATTATATTGGATGGATAAAGACAATCAAGAATTTGCTGTAATTGACATAAAATTTTTCGGATTAGTACAAGGCTTTGAAACCGAATGGGGCTATTTTATGTTGTCTGAATTGGAATCAGTTCACGGCCCATTTGGATTGGGCATTGAACGCGATTTATATTTTGATCCGCAAACAATAGGAAAAGTTAAAGAGCGACTGACCCAATATGCATAATTTAGGTCAGTCACTTAACTAATTAAGCAGGTTTGGTGCTATAATTGATATAGCTACAGGGGGTCAGCGTAGGCGCTAAATGAATAAATATAAATATAAATAAATATATATATTCGTTCCTGAGCGCCTATGAAAAAGAAAGTAAGCGATGCAGCATTCAAACGCATAATGCCCCATTACGATGTTTTGGCGCGCATGTTTCGTGACGTTTGGTTCTGCCAATTTTGTCACAGACCTCAATATAAAAGCGATGCATTGCCAGATTATATGATTGTCAGAAGTGGTCAATCGTATCTGGTTGTAGTTAAGCAAAGTAATGAACATTTGAGTTTTGCTGATAGGGACGGGGCTGGTATACGCGATATCCAACGCCGGACCATGGATGCATGGGAAGAAGAACATAATCCATACTGGTTGTTTATAGTTCTTTGCGCTGGTAGGGTTCCTGATGGTCACTCAGCATGAGTAATAACCTGGTCTGAGTGGAAAAAGATCGAAAGGAGGCTTATATAATCAAATCAAAAATCGATTAGGCGTGAAACTAAGGGTAAGAAAGGAGCATTGGATCTGCTCAAAAACTGGAATGTGGTTTGGTCCAAAACGAATAGTGGGGGGACAATTCCAGAAAAACCTAACTTGTACGCTACAAAAGGAGGCTTTACAAAAGATGACGAACCGATTAAAAAAAGAAGCTTTATCCAGCCCGTTCTCGTTACCCAGATGGGCTGCGGAAGATTACAAGGGGGATGAACAAGATTTTACCAACTGGTTAGTGGATGTAATCAAGCTAACCCTATTTGGAGTAGAAAAACTAAAAGAAGTAGAGAATGATGTCGAGGCAATGGCCCGTATAGACGCCGAGGCGAAGCACCATGCCATGTCTCGTACAAGAGCGATTAAGTCAAAGACCGAGCGTGCCTTTCTGTATCAGGTATATCATGCCAATGAGACTGGTTGGTTCCGTTATCTAAACGCTGAGATGGATACCATTGAGGAACTTCTTGCCTCAATCGTGGAAGAATCAGAAGAAGGCACGGCAGAAGCCTACAATATGGCGTTTTTGGCAAAGACTGCTATACCACTATTGAAAAGTGCTGGAATTGAACCGGATGATGTAATTGGGATACCGTTTATGGCAACCAAAGCGGCTAGAATTGTGCCTGCGCTGCGCGATATCATGCGTTGTGCTGTATGTGGAGTGCGAACTGATCACAGCGGTACGGTTTGTCGCAATGGACACGAACTCAGTCTTAGTAAAGAACACAAAGAAGCCGCTCTTGAGTTAACCAGAATGGTTGCAGACGAGAGTGTTACAACAAGAGACATCCAAAGAAAAACAGCAGAGTTGCGAGGAAAAGCTACTGGCACACTGGGTCCAATCGATGAGGCAGAACTGTATCTATTGGATGGAGAGGACATGCTGGTTATTCGATCCCCAGGACCAGAACATACAAGAGCAGTAGAAATTGCCTTGAAAAACATTATCACTGATGGGTTTAAGCCTCGTGATGTTAGAGCGTTTGCTATAGAGATAGTTAAGAAAGTCTCAGGGTTGGAACTAAGGTCTGAAGCATTTTCGGATGCTCCCCCCTGGTAAAAAGCTCAGGAGATAAAATGGACATACTTTTGAAAGAGGGTCAATATTTAAGCGTCATGTTTGAAAAGAAACAGGGGGAAGTCGAGATCAAGTGGGACGATGATACCCCAATAGCCGGGGTGTTTTTAGATGATGACAAATCTAGCTCAGAAGCTGACCAGTTTAAGTTTACCAATGATGTTTCAGAGGAACTTCAAGCTTTTGTGCCCTAACATTAATGGGAGATAAAAACTTTATCAGATAGAGTTTTTATTCTCCCTTAATGTTCTACTTAGAATTGGTGACAGGGCTTTCTAACAAATCGTGGCAAATCACAAGAGTTGGGTAGAAACTACACTAGAAATAAAGGGAGACCTTATGTCTGATGTGCCTGCTACTGATATAGCAAAACAAGACAGCGCTCTTGCTGTGTTTGGAGACACAAAAGTATCACCTGAGTGGCTGAATGCAGCCACTGTATTAGCAGATGGCAAGATCCCAAAGGGCAATGTCAAATCGCACCTGGGAAGGGGGGGAAAGATATTTCATTATATAGATCACGTTTGGGTCACGCAACAACTAAGAGCATATTTCGGTCCCTATTGGTCCACACGCTCGGGGCGGTGGCAAATGTTCTCGGATGGAAGTGTTGCTATTCCGGTAACTCTCAGAATTGCGCTTCCGGGACACGAGCCTTATGAAATAACACAGACCGGCTCTTTTGGCGCGAATCAAAAGATGATGATGTCCGATCGCGTAGCTTCTGCAGAGTCGCGAGGCCTGGTGCGTTGCGTGTGGCGATTGTTTGGACTGGGAGATGAATTTTATGAGGTAGATCCCGAAGACATGACCCCTGAGGAGGCCTGGGGCGCTCTGAAGAATTATGTTGAGAAAAACAAGGGGGATTTAGATGAATACATCAACATTCTGAAAAACATGGGGGTTACTCGTGAGAATCTTGTAGACAATGATGTCTTTGCGAGTGCCTATGAAATGGCTTATGATATTTGCGTCATGGCTAAACCAAAGATCAATTTGCCTGATCAGCTTCTTGGAGGCAACGGAGATCAGAATGCACCAGAGCCGGAAGCGGAAGTGGCACTGCCTGAGCCAGCACCAGAGCCAGTCGAAGAAGCTGTTTATATTGAAGCAGCTGAGGTTGCTCCAGAGAAGCAAAACGAGACTGTTCCAGAAAAGCAGCTGGTTGATCCAAACTTCAAACCGGACGTAACACGCGAAGGATGGGCAAGCATATCACAGAGGCTAATGAGTGTTGGTGTTCATGAGGAAGATATCAAATCAGTAATGCGCCAGAAATTTGGCGTTTATGAAGCCAAAAATCATCAACAGTATTGGGACTATCTAGCTGCAGAAGTAAATGCCGGGCGGATTCCATTGAATGGCAATGGGTTGCCGCAGGTAGTATAGTATTTGATAGGGAGATGATTTCTATATTATCTCCCTTAATAAATAAAGGGAGCTGCGCTGTGAATTCTAATAATCTATTAGAGGATCGGGATATTCAAGATGAACGGTCGGAGTGATGATCGTATTAAGAGCGGTAGGAGGCAAGAGTGATCTATGAAACCGAAACCGGAATTACTATTAGAGTCCCTGGTCCAGAAGATGACCAGAAAGAGTTTTTATATGCAACCGGAGATGCATTTATCGATTACGACAGAGCAACCGAGAGAGTTATTGAATTGCTAGGAAGTCGCTTGATTGATTGCACAAAGGAACTCGCAGAAGATATCGTAAAAGAGGTTCTATACATGGCTCCGGAAAATCTCGCTTTTCTGAGCGCCCATTATGATACATTTTTCTTGAATATTGATATCTCAGAAATGCAACCTGAGCCAGCAGTTCAGTAAAGATACACATGGATGGATTAACTTCACCCGAGTTCTCAAAACTTTCCTATGACACAGGCAAGAAAAGACACAACCCCGAAAAATTTTGGGGCTTTACAACCGACATTCCTGAAATTGAGCAGCTGCGGGTGGATTTCATCTAAGGTAGCATATAGTTATTGGTGATCCTGAAAAAGCTGGTAAAACGGCATTGATGCTGTCCATTGTGCTTCAGTTTGCAATGACTGGCCATAAGTTCATATGGGTCAGTCAAGAAATGTCAAATCTTGATATGGGGGGAATAACTTTCGCTAATCTTGCAACCCCTGAGTCAGGTGTCGAAAGGAGGTTTAATGCCAATAAAAATCGAGTATCCCGATCACGGGATCTCCTACGAAGAAACAGGTGAATACAGTTTATATCTTGCAATTGCCAGATTGGATGACGGCGGAAGGGGCGACATAATGGTAATCGTGGCAAAGGATGAATTCACAGCAGGCGTGGCGGCCAAGAGTATGTGCAAAAAGGTTCTGAAGCTGGAGACGCTTGAGCATATGTTGATCAGGTTACAGGATGTGCTGCGGGAGGCTGATGAATGATGCAGCGATTGGATGATCCGGGGGATGAGATGATACTGTTAATGGTAAGATCTAGAAAACAAAAAGACAGATATGTATTGCTACTAACCTTACGTCCACGCGAACAGTCAATGATCATTTGAAAGGTTTGCAAGAGATAGAAGTGGTCACACCACTTCCTGGGCCAGGATAGAACGCTAACTTCTTAGTTCTCGCATCATCTCCCCAAAACAATAAGCTCCTTGGGCAATACCAGGGAGCTTGTTGTTTGAATCTATTTAATGACAACGCCATTTCTGTCAGAGCTTTAACTGTCGTTTGCTCTAGAATAGGTCTAAATCGCTCTCTAAGAGGTTTAATATCTGTTTTGATAACATGTTACCCCAAAACTTCCTTGTTTTTAGCGATTCATTAAGTGCCAATGTGCTCATAGAGTAGACATAGCACTTACAGTAATTACACAACGATTACGTGCGCGCATACACTGATTTTATCTACCAGGAATAAATACTTTTTTCGATAACAGGCACAGGATCCAATATTAATTTCCCCATTTTTATAAGCAGCAAGAACGTTCGTCCCCCGTTTTATCTAATTGAATCCACTCATACTTGTTGATGGCTCTTCCCGCTAGCTTATTTGTTGACTCCTTGCTCAATTCTTTGTTCAGATTATCCCCCGTGTGGTGGTCACGTGGTTAAATACGATGGAGGACGACATCAGAAGTGAACGCAGGGTATGCATTTACAACTGATGGCTCATTTAATGAACCATGAACGACCTCTTGTCTGTCCCTCGCCAATAGCCAGTCGCTACGCGCTGTTTCTTCTAACTTCCCCTACATCTTGCTCTTCCTATATTACTCCCTCAAGCCATAAAATCATCTATTCCCGAGTTTATTGTATGAATCTGAGTTGTGCTTTGACGACATACACTGACGGGAGAGGAACAGGAATTATGAGCGAAAAAAATGTTTATGAAGTATCGCTTACCCGGGGGGTATTGGCGATCACCTGGGATTATGAGGACGTCCAGTGGCAGACCGCAATGATATTTCCCGGGAAGATGCTATCTAATGAAGGTGTTGAAGCAGTATTGTTTGACCTACTGAAGAATCATGATGCCGAGGTCGGAGTGAACTGGGATACGATAGCCTGTTTTATCCGGGAGCGCGCAGATTATCTGATTGATGATCCGTGTGGTCGTGGAGAAAAATACTTATAAAATTACATAATTAGTAATATGTTTATGGCTTCATTATAATGTTACACATGGATAAGAGCGTAGAATATCCAATTATATTTGGGTAATTTGGGAGTGGAAATGCAAACTGATGTTGATATCGGAAAGAAAAAGACCAATAAGAAAGTCATCATTGCTATAGTTGGGGGAATAATCGCCACTTGTGTATTGTGTGTAGGTGTTCCTCTTTTTGTTTCAAGCTTAGAAGACAATAATGAAACTAAATCAGCAATAGCCTTAGTATCTGAAACCGCTTTGGATGCTCAAGAAACATTAGAACCAACGCAAACATTTACACCTCCACCTAGTGAAACACCAACGCTTCAACTAACACCAAATAATACACCAACACTTCAACCAACACCCACTAGTTCCGATCCTGATGTAATCGCCCTAAGTTCAGATATTGAAGGCGCTCAATGCTTACCAGCAGATGCAGAGCGCCAAAATGCCACCTTTGCTGGCATGACAGACGGAGACACAATACAGGTTTTTCTGGATGGTGTTGAATATCCAGTTCGTTATATCGGAATGGACACACCGGAGATGGATGAGCCTGATGGTGCAGTTTCACGGGATAAGAATTATGTACTAGTCGCAAACAAGGAATTAACCTTGATAAAAGACGTGTCGGACACTGATCGTTATGATCGCTTATTGAGATATGTTATCGCTGATGGTAAATTCGTGAATTACGAGCTGGTGAGACAAGGTTATGCAAGTGCGGGATCATGGCCGCCAGATACGTCTTGTGACCAGATGTTTAAAGATGCTGAGCAAAAAGCAAGAGATGAGAAACTCGGATTATGGGTAGCGCTTCCACCGGTTGCAGAAGAACCGGGAAAGGTGGGGATATCTTATATTTTCTACAATGGTGTAAAGGGCAACCACGAGCCTGATGAATATGTGGAAATACGCAATGATGATGTTGTAGGAGTCAAGCTAAAGGGATGGACACTCAAAGATAAAGCCAACCATAAATACACTTTTCCTGAATATTTAATTCAACCAGGCCAGATTTGTAGAGTGTACACAAATGAGTATCACCCTGAATGGTGTAACTTCAATTACGTTTTCAGTAATTCAGCGATATGGAATAATGGTGGGGATTGTGCATATTTGTCGGATGCACAAGGAAAAACAATAGACGAGTATTGTTATTATTATAAAAAAGTGTGTGATGACAGTTGCTTGGTGGCTGTTACATGTCCGACCGGTTATGGCATCCCCCTAAGAAACGTCTAAAAAGTGTCCAATTTAATGGGACCACTACAATTTCTACCCCCACATGTGGAAAAACCCTGGAGATCCCAAAGACTTATTAATTAAACATGGAATTTAAAGGTATAATATTAGAAACAGAACGTACTTTCTATTTGTTTGCATATTGATTTGCGAAGTTTATAATTTTTAAATTTAATTGGTATAGGAGCATTTCCAGAATGGAAAGTAAATTTCTTGACACCATCCAGGAAATAGATGTGCTAAGTGGATTATCAGGGCTACCAGATAATTCAGTTGATTTAGTACTTGCTGATCCACCATACAATCTTTCAAAAGGAGGGAACTGGAAGTGGGATAATAGTGTTTCTCTTCCTGGATTTGGTGGAAACTGGCAAAAAGTTATGGAAGATTGGGATAATCATGAATTGATTGATTATTGGAAATTTTCTTTAGCTTGGCTTACCGAAGTAAAGCGCGTATTAATGCCCTCGGGTTCAATGTGGGTTCATGGTACTTATCATAATATTGGTATTGTGAACTTCATCTTGCAACTATTAGAAATTGAAATAATAAATGAAGTGGTATGGTTTAAGCGGAACGCTTTTCCAAATCTTTCAGGTAGAAGATTAACGGCAAGTCACGAAACAATTTTGTGGGCGCATACAGGTAATGGAAAGCGAGATTATTACTTTGATTATGCTGCTTCAAAAGAGGGGGCATTTCCAGAAGATAATTTAAAAAAACCCAATAAGCAAATGAGAACTGTCTGGGATATTTCAAACAATAAGACAAAAGACGAATTACGTTTTGGCAAACACCCTACCCAGAAACCAATTCGTTTAACTAAACGCATGATTCTTATCTCTTCTGAACCGGGAGATATTTGCCTCGTACCTTTTGGTGGTGCTGGAAGTGAATGTGTTGCAGCCAAGCAACTTGGGAGACATTTTTTATCATTTGAAACAAATGAAGAATATGTAAAGATTGCAAACCAAAGACTGGAAGCATTAAATGGTTATTTGCAAGGCAGTTTTCTATGACATCTGAAGTAGCTCCTAAAACATTAAATTCACCTGTAATAAAATGGACAGGAAGCAAGCGCTCTCAGGCTCATTATATTATCAATTTGTTTCCTAACCAATTTGGTAGATATTATGAACCGTTTATTGGTGGTGGAGCTGTTTTATATGCGGCAGATACTCGAAACGCAATAGCCGGTGATATTTGTGAACCATTGGTAGAACTATGGAAATTAATCCAAGCTAGCCCTGAGCTGTTGATCGCTGATTATTATAAAAACTGGCTACGCCTACAAGATGAAGGGCATCTAGTTTTTTATGAAATTAGAGAGAGATTTAATATAAATCAGAAACCATCTGATCTGTATTTTATTTCACGAACCTGTGTGAATGGGCTAATTCGTTTCAACAGTAAAGGGGAATTTAACAATTCACTTCATCATACTAGACCTGGCATTCACCCAAAAAGAGCTGAAATAATAATATTTGATTGGAGTAAAAGATTAGCTGATGTAGAATTCAGGGTAGGGGACTATCGTGAAACCACTAAGGATTTTCAAGCTGGAGATTTAATATATTTAGATCCTCCTTATTTTCATACCAAGGGGAGATTTTTTGGAACTATAGAGTTCGAGGAATTTTTAGAGTATCTTAAAGCTTTAAATCAAAAAAGGATCAAGTTTGTTTTATCCTATGATGGCCGACGAGGGGAAAAAACTTATTCTGTCCCAATGCCGAAATCACTTTATAAACGGCGATATCTAATCTCTTCGGGAAATTCCCCCTTCAAAAAAGTTATTGATAAAACAGCAGAGATGGTTGAAGAGGCTCTTTACTTAAATTGGTGATTTCACCTATTTTTAATAAAGAGGACTTCTTCTAGATGTTTGTCTAGTCCTATTGCAAATATTGAGCTTAAAAATTCTTTAGAGTATTTTCTAATAATAAAGGGGAATTGGAACTCTCCAGCCCAACCAACTGCAATGATTACATCAAGATCTGGATGTTTTTTATGTATGGATTCAATTTGTATTACAATTTCATCTTTGTTTACATTCTCTAATTCGGAATACGTTTCTGGATTGAGGGCGTAGGCGAAACCAGACCAAAATTTGATTTTCTCTCTTGGGTAATCATTTAACCAAAATCTATCTTCTCTTGAGGCATCTGGTGGGAGAATCTCCCATTGCATAGATGCTGGTGATACGCCTTCTAATACTTCCGGAATTGTGGTTTTTCCTTCCAATTTGTGCCAGGCTGGTCTTTGCATAATTCCTGTAAATCGATCTGTTCCTGTTAAATATCGAGCTAATCTTATGGGCATGTCAATTTCCGCAGATGAAGCATCCAATTTTGACTCTATCGATAAGAAACTCATTTTGTCACCTTCATTTAGTTGTAATACTAAATCGGGTCTTTTCACATCTGCACTCGGAGCTCGAGGAATATGATCCCATCTATAGGTGATATTTGTTCCTGGTTTTATTACATCAAATTGCGTCCATGATCCACCAGGAGGATTGGAAAAGACTTCGTGTAAAGGTTCTCCTGTACTGCATAGCACATGTAATGTGGCATCTACCCCATGTTCTTCGTGTTTAGCAGGAATATAAGATAGTAAATCCGATATTTTTATCATGTTTTTATTTCATCATCGGTAATTAAAAAACCATCACCTGTTTTATCCACAATTACTGCTCCAGCCAAAGCACGTATTACATTCCAAAGTTCATTTCCCCCTTGAATAAATAAATCTTTCCAATTTTCGGGAGTATGGATACTGTAAACAAGAACAAGTATATTTCTATTACTAGTTAAGTCAGGAAATAGTGCTGTTAAGTTGGGTAGTAACCCCCGGTCAGGACGGGAATCGCCACTTGGCTTATATGCATAAAATGGAACTACTAAAAGTGGACGATAATCTTCATTATTATTTATCCAGTTTAGAATATTCTGAGAAACAGATGGATAAGCATTTTTTACAATGTCTCTCATCACAAGTCTATTTTGGATGAATACTGCCTCTGATTTTCCTTCTTTATAAGTAACTGGAATTTTGTCACGGTTTTCTATAGCAACTCGGTTAAGGTCGGTTTCATTATTGTCAAAATTAATCCCCCAGCGTATCAAATATGATTGGCGAGTATTTATTGGATAACTATTTTTCCAATTTAACCAAAATAATATATTGGTTCTGAAATTATGACTTGTTGTTCGAGTTTGAGCATCTTTGAAAAATAAAGCTCCATGCTTTTGTAAATCAGAGCCATTGATATTGTGTAAAGCGTATTTGCCTTTAACTGATTTTGAATGTGCTACAAAAATAGAATATTCTTTAGCTGCATTTTTAATATCGTCATCACTATTAAAAACTGGCCTGTTGGTGTGTAGAACAAACTTTGTGTTCTTGTATTCTCCGTATCTTTTGGCTACTTGAAACATATTCTGAAAGATGGGTTCAAGGGAAGAAGCGATTTCAGTAAAATTATCAACACCTTCTTTTTCTGTGTATCGAATTATGGTACCTATATATTCCACCGCATTATTAATATTAGCAATTTCATCTACATCATCGGGCAGTGGTTTAGATTCTTTTTCGGCTAACTGTACCCAACTTGTTTTGGTGTAAATTTGAAGTGAAGGAACACCAAGTTTGCTAGATAGGGAAAGTTGTGCGAGTGTAATTTGTGCATTTTGATAGCGCGCGCCTTTTAATTCCATACCACCTGAATCACGCTCCCATCCAATTATTGGTAAAACATAAAAATATGGAATTCCATTAACCGCAGCATCATAGGCTCGCCTAAAACGTTGCCAAGATTGATTTCCTGCTTGAAGCGCATCACAAAATTCGATTGCAAATATCGGTTTAGATTCTTTATCATTATTAAATACTCTTGTTACTATAACATCCGGTTTTTCAGAAAAGTATTTAGTACGTTGATCATTTTTCCAATGATGATTAATTCCTTTTCCACCAAAATATGGGCAAAGCTGAAAAGCATAGGTAGTATTTCCCTCTAAAGATTTATAGATGTATATTTCCCTATCTACTGCCCCTGTCTTTCCAATATTTTGAAGTTTGCTTTGTACTGATTGATTAAGCCAGTCAATGAGGATTAAACATTCTAAAATATTATCCCCATATATACGAAATGCCAAATCTACATGGTTTGGAATTTTATCCATTACGCTATTTTTTGCTTTCTTCAAAATTAAACAATTCTTTAATTGGGACATCAAGAGCTTGAGATAATCTCTCAATTGTTTCAAATGAAGGAGCATTTATCCCCCTTTCTATTAGGCTGAGGAAATCGACTGAGATATTTGAGAGTGAAGCAAGGTCTTCTTGGGTCAGGTTCAATTGCTGACGTAGCACTTTTATCCTAGAGCCAAAATTTTTACGGAGATTTTCCATGAACAAATCTTATCGTAGCCTGGTTACGAGTACCACCGAATGAGATTGCGAGTTAAGGGATTTAATGGTTAAAAATCGTTCTAACTAGTTTTTTATCATAATAGAGCTTAGATGCATCTCATATATACAACAAAAAGCAATCAAAAGATGTATGCCAATGTATGATGAGCGGTCAGTTTCTGTAAGCCTTCTAATATATTTCTGTTTCATTTCAAAGCTCTCCTTGATTGTCTTTATTGTTTGTTAATCAAGGAGCAAGATGGACGCCATCTTTGTCCTCTATGTTGGACAGACGATTAGAGATAGGAAAAACCTTCATAAACCTCCTGTTATAAGATATGATTAACCAGCGAAGAGGAGGATTAAATTGTGGGTGATTTCATTCAAATGAACTGCCCGACGTGCGGGGGAAAGCTCGAAATTCAGAAAAACGCAAAATCAGCAGTCTGCCAATACTGCGGTAATGAGCATTTAATAAAACCAACTGAAGGTGGTATTCCTCAGGACACATACGCTAATTGCCCATTCTGCAAGAAAGACGATAAGGTAGAAAAAGTAACAGCAATAATTAGACGAAATACAGAAAAAAGGGCTAAAAAAAGCAAGTCCAAAGTATCCGAATTAGCTACAAGATTGGCGCCCCCTGATAAGCCGAAATTGATACCGAAGCCCGAGTTCCCGTTAATAAGCATACCTCAGCCAAAGTATTTAAAAAAAGATTACAGTAATTCTGGTTGTGGTGTATTAATAATTGGAATTGGTGGATTAATGGTTCCATTTGTATTTTCATCGTATATGTCTACTATTACCGCGATAATAATAGCTCTTTTGTCTATTGGAGTATTAATGTGGGGGATAGTTTTACTAAGATCAGGTAATAAAAAGAGAAAAATCGATAAAAAAGAGTACGAATTAAAATATTTAGAATATCAAAAAAAGTATAAGAAGCTTCAAGAAGAATATGCAGTAAGACTTGAAGAGGTTAAGGCTGAAAACGAGAAGATCAAACTATCCAGGCCTAATGCATTGAAGCGCTGGGAAAAATTGTATTACTGCTACCGGGATGACTGTGTTTTTATACCGGAAGAGGGAAGTTATTCGTCTTTATCAGAAATCAAGGACTATATATATCAGACCGAAGGTTAATAGCAGTATGTTTATAGTTTATTATTAAGTAAATTGATAATATCCCCCCTCTCCTTTCAAGGCAGGCTGCGAAGCCGCTTTCGGGTGGCTTCTGCTCTTTAAGCTGATCCCCCTTCTCACCTGGCATTAATGCTCGTTCTGGGCCACAGCTGGGGAAACGGCTAAAAATAATTCTACAGTAATCTCAAAGTGAGCCACCCACCCCCGGCCCCAAGCCTGAATTGGCTGGCCCTGGTCGGCATTCAAAGGCCAAAGGGTGGGGGTGCTGGGGCTGCCCCCGGGGTGTGCCCCCGCGCCGACATTGTGAGTGGGGCATCCCAACAATGAACCAAACGGCAGGTACCAATTAATACTGGATCAGGAGTGTAGGTTTAAGCCCTTAGTGTGGCAATCGAGTTATCAATTTTACAAACTAACCTTGGGATGTATTCCAGGGGGGAGGTGAAGATGCCCTCTCCCCATTTTCAAACACTAGTGGGTCAGTTGGCATGCAGAACGCCATTTCTGAACCAAGTTTTGTTTAGCTCGAATTGGGCGATGAGCGCAAGCTCCTGAGCCACCCAAAGCATACCGCCTGTTTCGACTGCGTTC
>SDBS01001928.1_pt1 | contig 20899 bp, 20 predicted proteins | sample 2277091 | NCBI WGS metagenome assembly SDBS01 (sample SAMN10404972, study PRJNA504765) | marine sediment metagenome | isolation source: marine sediment core GS10_PC15, 163 cmbsf | place: Arctic Ocean: Southern Knipovich Ridge | collected 2010 | reverse complement strand
AGGTGAGGGGGAGAAAAGTTCTATTAATTGACAATGATATTGTTACTGGCAAGGCCTACAGAACAGTCATGAATTCTATACTGGGTAGGAAAGAAAGGTTGAAGATAAAAGATATAAAGTTTGCTGTTTTGTGTGACAGAATGAAAATGGCTGATTTTTCAGTTGAAGACTATCCTGCTCCTATTTCTTGGAGCATTGAATCTTTAGATGAAATTGACCTTGAGATAATTAAATCTCTATCTCAAAATGGAAGAAAAAGCTTTGTGGAGATTGCTAAAAAGACAGGTTTAACTTCGGTAGGTGTTAAAAATAGAATTGAGAAATTAATTAAACAGGATGTATTAAGAATCCAAGGGCTGTTAAATATAGAAAAATTTTATTCAGTAAGCGCCACTATTGGAGTTGAAGCGCCCTCTGAAGTTATTTCTGAACTAATAAAGAAATTTGAAAATTGTCCTTTGGTTTATAACTTAGTTAGGCTTCCTTCCGGCCACCGTCAAAATTTAATTATAGGCCTTCTTGCTTCTAATTTAAAAAGAATAAACGATCTCATAGTAAAACAATTAAGGTCTGAGCCGGGAATAAGAAATATTGAGGCCGATATAGGGGAATTGCCAATAGCGCCAAAAGGACATTTGTTATCTAACCTTGCCGATAAATCTAAGAAGTGTCTTTGTGAGAAAAGATGTAATGAATGTGAATATTTTTTGTAACATATAAATTAGATACAGCGAGTTTTTAACCCCCCCCCCTTTTTTTGGAGGGGTTTTATTTTTGGGCTGTGGAAAACTAACAGTTAACTGTGAAAATCTTTAAGAAGTAAACTTAAAAAGACAAACTAATCAGTTTTAGCAAAGCCCTTGACAAGCTATCTTGAAAGAGTAAAATAAAATGTTGGAAGGGTATACTTTAAAAAACAAACAAAAAAGCTTAAATTAGTTAATTTAACTAATAATTCTTAATAAATAATTTTGGAAAACTAAAAATGGAAGAGAGAAAAAAGTTTTATTTAACAAAAAAGGGATTAGAAGATATAAAAAAAGAATATAATGTTCTAAAAAATCTTAGATTAGCCAAGACAAAAGGAGAAGCTCCTAAGACTTGGGAGTCCGAGGATTTAAATCCCGAATACCTTTCCTTTCAGGAGGACCTGAGTTTTCTTGAGACGAAAGTAGCCGAACTTAAAAATATTTTAAAAAATGTAGAATTAATTAAACGTCCCTCTAAAGAAAAATCAAAGATTATAAATTTAGGAGCAACAGTTGTAATTGAAGTAGAGGGAGATAAAGATGAGTTTACGATTGTGGGTACCCTGGAGGCAAATCCTTCCCTTGGAAAAATTAGTAATGAATCACCGGTTGGAAAAACCCTCTTAGGACACAAAGTGGGAGACGAAGTGATTATTTCTTCTCCCATAAAAGTAATCTACAAAATTAAGAAAATTAAATACTCTTCCTTGTAATTTATAAAAAAATGTGATAAAACAAAATTAGGTAATACCTAATTTTGTTTTTTTTATGAAAGAAACTTTCAATTTCCTTTTAAAGGTTGGGAGATTAAAAAAGCTAAAAAGAAAAGGAATAATGTTTTACGGGGAGAAAGACCCTGAAACAACGGCTGAGCATAGTTTTCGGATGACAATTATGGCTTGGGTTTTGGCTGAGAAAAAAGGGCTTGATATAGAAAAAGTTATTAAGATTGCCTTAATCCATGATTTATGTGAAGTTTATGCTGGCGATATTACTCCTTATGACGGAATCCTGCCAAAAGATAAGAAAAAAAGATATGAGTTCGTAAGAAAATGGCCTCGTTTTTCAGAAGAGGAAAAAAGAAAAAGACACGCTAAAAAATTTAAAAAAGAAAAAGAATCATTAGAAAGAGTGATAAAATATCTACCCCTAAAACTAAAAAAGGAAATTATGAATTTATGGTTAGAGTATGAAAGGGGGGTTTCTGAAGAAGGTAGATTTGTTCGTCAGATAGACAGGGCAGAAAATTTACTTGAGGCCTTTGAATGCTGGACAAGAAATAAAAAGTTCCCAACTAAACCCTGGTGGCAGCATGCCGAAGAAGTTATAGATGATCCTGTAATTTTAGAATTTCTGAAGGAAATAGAAAAGGAAGAGTTAAAAAGAAGCGATGGTAAGAAAATTAGAAAAATCTACTAATTATGCTTAAATCTATCAACAAAGTTATAAAAGTAATGGTTTTTTCTGACCTGATTTTGAATTCAGGCTGGGGATTAGTTGGTCCGATTTTAGCTATTTATATTGTAGGAACTATTGAGGGCGGGAACGTTCAAGTAGCTGGAATTGCTATGGGAATTTATTGGCTGGGAAAGTCAGTTCTTCAAATACCAATTGCCCACTTTTTGGATAAAAACCACGGAGAGAAAGACGATTACTATGCTTTAATCGGAGGAACCCTTCTGGCTAGTCTTACTCCGATCGGCTTTATTTTTGCTACTTTGTCTTGGCATATATATATTCTCCAGGGGATACATGCTTTAGGAATGGCCATGGCTATTCCTTCTTGGTCTGCTATTTTTACCCGTCATATTGAAAAAAGAAGAGAAGCATTCTGTTGGAGCTTAGATAGTTCTGCTCTTGGGTTAGGAGCGGGAGTGGCTAGTATTTTAGGAGGAACAATAGCTGGGGTTTTCGGGTTTACTCCTCTTTTTATTGGGGTAAGTGTTTTTGGGATAGTAGCTGCTCTTTTATTTTTGTTAATTGGAAAAGATCTTTTGCCAAAAGTACCAACAGGAAGAGTATATCCTATGCCAAAACCATAATAAGCCAGGCAAAGTTATGAAGAACCGAGAAATAGCTAAGATATTTTATAAAATCGCTAATTATCTTGAGATGGAAGAGGTTGCCTTCAAGCCCTATGCTTACAAAAGAGTAGCTAATACTTTAGAAGCTTTAGAAGAAAATGTTGAGGATATTTATAAACAAGGAAGATTAAAGGGCCTTGAGAAAATTCCCGGCGTAGGGGAAAATATCGCTCTTAAAATTGAAGAGTACATTAAAACCGGGAGAATTAAATACTACGAAAAATTAAAAAAGAAAACTCCGATTAATTTAGAAGAAATAATTGCCGTGCAGGGAATGGGGCCGAGAAAAGCCAAGATTCTTTATCAGAAATTAAAGATTAAAAATTTAAAAGATTTAGAAAAAGCGGCCAAAGTCCATAAAATTGCTTCCTTGTTCGGCTTTGAAGAAAAAACAGAAAAAAATATATTAGAAGGAATTGCTTTTTTGAAAAAGAGCAAGGGAAGGTTTCTTTTAGGAGAGATAATGCCTGTTGTCAAAGAAGTTCTAAAAGAGCTAGAAAGTTTTAAAGAGGTAGAAAAAATAAGCGTGGCAGGATCAGTCAGAAGGATGAAAGAAACGATTGGCGACGTTGACATTTTAGTGGTTTCAAGGAGTCCAGCCAAGGTAATGGACTTTTTTGTTTCTCGGCAAAATGTTATTAAAGTTTGGAGCAAGGGCGGGACAAAGTCATCTGTCAGAACGAAAGGCGGGTTTGATATGGATTTAAGAGTAGTTCCTGCAAAAAGTTATGGCTCAGCCCTCCAATATTTTACTGGTTCCAAAGAACATAACATTAGCACTCGCAGGATTGCCATAAGCAAGGGTTTAAAATTAAATGAATACGGAGTTTTTCGCGGTTCTAAAATGATTGCTGGCAGGACTGAAAGAGAAGTTTATAAAGCAATTGGGCTTCCCTGGATTCCTCCGGAAATGAGAGAAAATGAAGGAGAAGTTGAGGCAGCTTTTCTAAAAGCTCAAGGCAAGCCCAATGGACTGCCCGAAGTTATAGATTACAATGATATTCAAGGAGATTTGCATTGTCATTCAAATTGGGATGGAGGAGCAAATTCAATTGAGGGGATGGCAGAGGCCGCCCAAGAAATAGGGTACAAATACATTGGAATTTCAGACCATACCAAGTTTTTGAGAATTGAGAAAGGATTAAATGAGAAACAATTATCCCAACAGAGAAAAGAAATTGATAAGCTAAATAGTAAATTAGGTTCTGGATTTAGAATTTTACAAGGCGCTGAAACCAATATTTTAAATGATGGCACAATTGATATTAAAGACGAGGCATTAGAAAAATTAGATTATGTTATCGCTGGGATTCACTCTAGTTTTAAAATGGAAAAAGAGAGAATGACTGAAAGAATGATTAGGGCAATGAAAAATCCCAATATAGATATTATTTCTCATCCTACCGGAAGAATAATTAAGCGTCGCGATGAGTATCAAATTGATTTTGAGAAAATTCTAAAAGCAGCCAAAAAATTCGGAGTAATTTTAGAAATTAACTCTCATCCTGAAAGGTTGGATTTAAAAGACACCTATATCAGAAGAGCAAAGGAGGCAGGGGTAAAAATGGTAATTAATACTGATTCTCACCACAAAGACCAGCTAAGATTAATTGAGTTTGGAATATCTCAAGCTCGCCGCGGCTGGGCAGAAAAAAAAGATATCATCAACGCCCAACCATTGAATAAACTATTAAGATTTTTTAAGTAGATGCCGAAAGAAATATCAGCAGGAGCTGTAGTTTTTAGAAAAGAGGATAATGAAATATATTATCTTCTTTTGCATTATAAATCAGGGCATTGGGATTTTCCCAAGGGCCATATTGAGGAAGGCGAAAAAGAAAAAGAAACAGTAAAAAGAGAAGTAAAAGAAGAGACCGGAATTGAAGATATTAAGATAATTGAAGGTTTTAGAGAATGGATAAAATACGTTTTTCGCAGCACTTACGATTTAGATGAAAATGAAAAGAGCAAAGCTCTTTGGATTTTTAAAATAGTTACTTTCTATTTGGCTGAAACAAAAACCAAAAAAGTAAAAATTTCTTTTGAGCATCTTGGATACAAGTGGTTGTCGTATGATGAAGCTCTCGAGCAGGTAACATTTAAAAAGGCAAAAGAGATTTTAAAAAAAGCCCATCACTACCTAACGAATTAGGTGTGAGGACAAGCCCATCACCATCTTGCTAAGCGGGGCGTGAGGGTTTACTTAAAAGAGAAAGTGTGATAATAAAAAATAGAGTTGTTCATTGATAAAAAAATAAAGGATTTTAAAAAAGGAGACAGAAATGGCTGGACTATTTGGTTTGAGTATTAACCCAGAGCAGTATCAAGGAACTTTTACTGAAGATCTCTTTTGGGGGACTTTTTACCAAAGACACCTAGGAGAGGAAGACACTGGTTTGGGAGTTTTAAAAGACGATTGGATTGTTCATGATAGCAGAGAAGGTCTTTTTGCTCCTAATTTTAGAAACAGAATGCACGAGTTTAACGGTACTAGTGGGATTGGCTATTGCGGCAATGCTAAAGAGCCCTTTTTCAGCGATTCTGCTTTTGGCGCTATCTGTGTTGCTTTCACAGGAAATATAATCAATAGGGAGGATTTATTGGCTGAACTCAAGAATTTAGGCCATCTTATAGACAGAGGAGACGACATCGAGGTTATTTTTTCCCTTATAGTTAGAGAGGCAGTCAAGAAAGGAAGTCTTGTTGAAGGCATCATCGGCATGACTGAGAGAATTAAAGGATCCTATTCTCTTTTGCTTCTTAGTAGAGAGCAAGGCCTTTATGCTGTTTGTTGTCCTGAGTATCGCTGGCCCTTAATAATCGGCAAGAAAGAAGGAGCAGCTGTTGTTTCAGTTGAGACTGGAGGGTTTAATAACCTTGGCCTTGAGGTGGTTCGGGTAATTGAACCAGGCGAGATCGTGTTGTTGAAGAACGGCGCATTCGAACGAGTGGGAAGAATGAAAGCTTCTAATCCCAGGATATGTAGTTTTCGCTGGGATTACACTGATTTTGCAGCTTCTTTGCTTTTGGGAATTCCTGCCTCCTTGGTCAGGAAAAAACTTGGAAAGCGCTTGGCTCAGGGAGATATTAAAGCTGGGTTTTTTCCTCATATTGTTGTTCCAGTTCCTGACTCAGGACGTTTTCATGCCATTGGTTATTATCAGGAATTTATTTGCCAGCTTATGCTTGGCAATATCAAGAGAGTGCCTCTCTATGACGAATATTTTATCAAGTATGGTTTTGATAGAAGCTTTTTGCGGCCAACTGACGCTGAGAGACGAAAGACAGCTCGTTACAAGCTTGTTATTAGCGCGGAAACTGTTAAGCATTTCCTTCAGATGCTAGAAGAGGCAAGCATGGTTAACATTTTGCAAGATATTAAAAATAATGGCCGGATTATTCTGGTTATCTGCGAGGACTCAGTGGTAAGAGGAACCCAGGTTGAAGAAAACCTAGTTCCAAAGGCAAAAAGAATTTTTGAGGCCTCCTTAGATGACGGAACTGAGATAAAGGTTGAGATTCATGTACGGGCTTCCTATCCTGCTTTGCTTTCGCACTGTCGATGGGGCAAGACAACTAAAATAGGCGAGACCTTAGCTCAGCAATGTCCTGATATGGCAGATAGGATCAAGAGAATGAAGATTGACGGATTGGCCTATAGCGAGATTGAAGATTTAGCTTGGGCAATTGGTATTCCTTTAGAAAAGCTCTGTTATGACTGCGCCTTAGCAGGTCAAGATTAAAATTAAAAAGCCGTCTTTAAAAGATGGCTTTTCTTTTGTTATAAAAAACTGATTTATTTTTTTACTTCTTCTACAATCTTTTCAAAGATATTAGGATGTTTTTGAACAAGTTCAGCTAAAATTTTTCTGTCAATTTCAATCTTTTTCTCTTTTAGCTTATGAATAAAATGGCTATAAGTTAAGCCATGCTGCCGGCAAGCGGCATTGATTTTTATTTGCCAAAGTTTTCTGAATTCTCTTTTCTTAGTTTTTCTGTCTCGGTAAGCGTATTTTCCAGCATGCATCAAAGCTTCTTTTGCTAATTTGTACTTTGATTTTCTGCCCCAACGAAAACCTTTTGTATGTTTTAATACATTTTTTCTTCTTTTATGGGCAGTTTTTCCTCTTTTAACTCTAACCATAATTACTTAAGCATCCTTTTTATTTTTTTAACTTCACTTTTAGAAACCTTAACCCATTTTCGGCTTTCCCTGGTCTTTTTCCCTGATTTTTTTGCTAAATTGTGGTCCTGACCAATCGGTCTTCTGAGAATCTTACCGGTTTTAGTTATCTTAAAACGTTTTTTTATGGACTTTCTCGTTTTCATGTTGTTTTTTTTGAAATAATCATTGTTAATCCCCTTGCTTGTCTTTTTAATTCCCTTTCAACTTTTATTGGGGTTGATTCTTCTAAAACTTCAAGGAATTTTTTTATTTTCTCTCTAGCAAAATCCTGATGCGCCTTTTCCCTTCCCCGCAAGCGCATTTCTATTCTAATTTTATATCCTTTTTTAAAAAATTTTTCTGCTTGATGAACTCTTGTTTCTAAATCATGTTCAGAAATCCCAAAACTCAATCTTATCCCTTTGAGTTCGGTCACGCGATGATGTTTAGCTGCTTTTTCTTTCTTTTGCTGTTGATAAAGATATTTCCCGTAATCCATTAATTTACAAACAGGAGGTTCAAGTTTTTCGGTAACCTGGATTAAATCGAAACCGCGCTCCCTGGCTATTTGGAGCGCTTTTTCTAATTCTAAAACTCCCAGTTGTTTTCCGGTCTCATCAATTAATCTTACTTCTCTAGCCCTTATTCGATTGTTGACTAATGGTCTTCTTTGCACGATGTGGAGATGGAGGCGGTGAAACCTCGTCCAGAAGTTTAGCTAAACTTGATCTACAAACTTAGTCTGTTTTAATTTTCGGATATCAAGCAAGAAACAGACAAAATCTTAATATCTTATTCTCATTTTGTTTCAATAGTCCTTTTGAGAAATAGAACCATCTATCTCGCTGTTATGACACCAAAGATTATTTAGCGAGAATCAATAATTTTGATGGCGTTAAGCGTATGCTAACGCGGGTCTGTTAAATAAGTTAGCACTTATTCAATTTCTCAAAGTTTTACGAGATTTGAGAATACTCTGCTTGCCCAATTTTAGTTAAATCCTCTGTCAAATCCATTCCTCCCCTTGACTTTAAGGCTCTTCTTATTTCTCTTTCTGCCTCTCTTTTTTTAATTGTCTCTCTTTTATCAGCTTTTTTCTTTCCTTTGCCGATTCCAAATTCAAGCTTTATTTTAACACCTTTAGTATAAACTTGCAAGGGCACTAAAGTCAATCCCTTTTCTTTTGTTTTCCCGATTAAATGTTTAATCTCAAGTTTATTCAAAAGGAGTTTTCTTTGCCTTTCGGGCGCATAATCCGGAGGAGCGTTTTTGGGCTGATAAGGAGGAATATTAGCGCCAATTAAATAGGGTTCTTCGCCTTTTAAAACCACATAAGAACCTTTCAAGCTTATTCTTCCCGATCTTATTGATTTTACTTCTTGTCCAATTAAAACCATCCCGGCCTCAAACTTCTCCAGGATTTCATATGTGAAATATGCCTTTTTGTTTTCAGCTAAAACCTTCATTGTTTCATTTTAGCAGAAAATAAGGTAAACTAAAACAAAGGTTGTTTGCAATAATTCAATATTTTTTTAAAATTATGAAAAAATCAGCATTAATAGCAATTTTTAGTATATTATTTTTAACTCTTGGACAAAATAGTTTTGCCGAAGCGGTACCGCAATTCATTGTAAACCACGAAACCAAAGAGTGCGCCGAGTTTATACCTAGCGATGAATGCATAGATTGTTTTGCTGATGAGGGTTGGGAAGCCATAGGACCTGTATCTGAAAATGAATGTCCCCAGGGTTATGCCGAGGTGGAATATGTTCCAAAAACCATTGAAGAAATAGATAGAAAAGTTGAACTAATGGACAGGAAAGATGTAATAGATTACATTTTATATACAATAGTGTTTGCAGTTGCTGTGGCAGTATCCTTGGTAATATTATGGTTTTTATTCAGGAGAAAAAGTAAAAAGTAAGTTTTTTAAAACAGCCCCCGCTTAGCGGGGGCTGTTTTTTATCTTTAATTTTTGAGAGAAATAGGGTAAAATAAAGATATGATTAGAGAAAAAATAGCCGAACTAATAGAAAATTCAATTAGGACTCTTCAAAAAGAGAAAAAACTGCCGAAATTTAACCCCGCCATCCTGCGAGGGGCGGGGTTAGTTGAATATCCCAGAGAAAGAACTCACGGTGATTATGCGGCAAATATAGCGATGGTAATTTCCAAGCAAATAGGGAAGAATCCGATGGACACTGCGAATTTATTGTGCGACAGGATAAAAATAGAAAGCGAGAAAAGAAAAAAAGAAAAGTTATTAGAGAAAGTTGAAATAGCAAAGCCAGGATTTATCAATTTTTATCTTTCTCAAAAAACATTAATAATGGAGCTGAAGAATGTTCTCAAAGAAAAGAATAAATACGGCCAAAGTAAAATAGGAAAAGGAAAAACAATAATAATAGATTATTCCGGGGTAAATATTGCCAAACCCTTTGGCATAGGCCACTTGAGGTCAACTATTATCGGCCAGGCGATTTACAACTTGCATAAATTTTTAGGATATAAGGTGATTGGAGATAATCACATTGGCGACTGGGGGACACAGTTTGGTAAACTGATATACGCTATTAAGGAATGGGGCGATGAAAAAGAAATTGCCGAGGATCCGGTTAAAAATCTTGTTGCTCTCTATATAAAATTTCATGAGGAGTTAGAAAAAAAACCTGAACTAGAAGAAGAAGGAAGAAAATGGTTTAAAAAATTAGAACAGGGAGATAAAGAAGCTAAAAGATTATGGAAAAAATGCGTTCAGTGGAGTTTAAAAGAATTTGAAAAAGTATATAAACTTTTAGGAATTAAAATAGATTTTACTTTGGGTGAAAGTTTTTATGAACCGATGTTGAGGGATATTATAGAAGAAGTCAAGAGGAAAGGAATAGCTGTAAAAAGCAAAGGAGCTATTATTATCAACTACCCAAACGACGCGCTTCCTCCTCTTATGATAGAGAAATCAGACGGAGCCACTCTTTATTCAACAAGGGACTTAGCAACAATAAAATACAGAAAAAAGAGGTTTAAGCCGGACAAAATTATCTATGAAGTAGGGGCTGACCAAACTCTGCACTTTAGACAATTGTTCTGGGCAGCTGAACTTTTAGGATGGGGAAAAAGAGAGAACTATATTCACGTTGTTCATGGGATGATGCGCTTATCAACGGGCAGGATGCGCACAAGAAAAGGAGAGATAATTCTATTGGAAGATGTTCTTAAAGAAGCGATTGAGCGTTCAAAAAAATTAGTTGAAGAAAAAAGACCGGGTTTAAAAGAAAAGGAAAAAATAGCCAAAATTATTGGGATTGGAGCTGTAAAATATAATGATTTATCCAGGCATCCCTCAACTGATATTATTTTTGATTGGGAAAGAATCTTAAATTTGCAGGGGAACAGCGGACCTTATCTGCAGTACGCTTATGCCAGAGCCAAAAGTATAATAAGAAAATCAGGGACAAGCAGAATAAAAGTTAAAGGGGAATTTAAGGAAGAAAAAGAAGTCCAACTTTTAAAGCAGCTTCAGAGGTTTCCGGAAGTCATAGAGCTGGCCGCAGAGAATTATAGTCCTAATTTAATCTGTAATTATCTTTTTACCTTATCTCAGGATTTTAATACTTTTTATGAATCATTGCCTGTTTTAAACGCAGAAAATGATGATTTAAAAATAACGCGGTTAGCTTTGGTAGCGGCCACAGCTCAAGTAATCAAAAACGGACTCAATCTTTTAGGAATTGAAGTTCTTGAAAGAATGTAGTTAAAATGATACTTTAGAAAATTATGCATAATAAATACATATTATTAAGGCATGGTGAAACAATTTATCAGGCAAAAAAACTAAAGAAAGTTTATTCAGCTATCGATAATTTACATTTGTCTTTGACAAAAAAAGGGAAGAAAGTGATTGAGAAGTCTGCCAAAGAACTTAAAAATAAGAATATTGATATGATTTTTTCTTCGGACTTTTGTAGAACAAAAATAAGCGCAAAAATCGTTTCCAAAGAGCTTAAGTTACCCGTTATTTTCGATAAAAGATTAAGAGAAATTGATATGGGGATCTTTAAAGGAAAGCCGATGAGCGATTATGAGAGTTATTTTTCCAGCCTATATCAAAAATTCTCAAAAAAGCCGTTGAATGGAGAAAGCCGGAGAGACGTTAAAAAAAGATTGAGAAGTTTTTATAACGAAATGAACAAGAAATATAGGAATAAAACAATTTTAGTTATTAGCCATGGCGATCCAATATGGCTAATGAACGGTATTATCAAGGGGTTTACCGAAAAAAAGATTTTAACTAATATATCAAATGAAAAGTTTTATCCAAAAGTTGCTGGATATTTAATATAAAAATATGAGTTTTGATTTTCCAAAAACCGAAGAAAAGATATTGAAATTCTGGAAAGAAAAGAAAATCTTTGAAAAGCTTAGGAAGAAAAATCAGGGTAAAAAACGCTGGTCGTTTTTGGATGGGCCGATTACGGCTAATAATCCAATGGGTGTCCATCACGCTTGGGGGAGAACATATAAAGACCTGTTTCAGAGATATAAAGCAATGCAGGGCTTTGACCAGAGGTATCAAAACGGTTTTGATTGCCAGGGTCTTTGGGTTGAAGTAGAGGTTGAAAAAGAAATGGGCTTTAAGACAAAAAAAGATATTGAAAAGTTCGGCATAGCTAAATTCGTTGAGGCCTGCAAAAAAAGAGTTTTAAAATATTCCAAAATTCAAACCAAACAGTCAATTCGCTTGGGTCAATGGATGGACTGGGAAAATTCATATTTTACGATGTCTGATGAAAATAATTATACTATTTGGAATTTTCTTAAGATTTGCAATGAAAAAGGATTATTATACAAAGGACATGATAGTGTTCCTTGGTGCCCTCGTTGTGGAACAGCTATCTCTCAGCACGAAATTCTAAATGAGGAATACAAAGAACTTACTCACAAATCAATCTATTTTAAGCTTCCGGTTAAGGGAGAAGATAACACTTACTTTTTAGTTTGGACCACTACTCCTTGGACCTTGCCTGGGAACGTAGCTTTAGCAGTTAATCCAAAGTTTAAATATGTGAAAGTTAAAAAAGGGAAAGAAACATATATTTTGCTAAAAGAAAAAGCAGATTTAGTAGATGGAGAAATTGTTAGAGCAATGGCTGGCAAGGATTTAGAGGGGATGAAATATGACGGGATGTTTGATGATTGGTCTAAGGTCAAAGAACACAAAGTTATTTTATGGAAAGACGTAACAGAGGAAGAGGGAACAGGCATCGTTCATATTGCTCCTGGCGGCGGATCAGAGGATTTTCAATTAGCCAAAGAGTTGGATTTAGAAGTAGTTGATTTAAGCGATAACGATAGCAATTATAGGGAAGAGTTTAGAGGATTAGCTGGTAAGTTTGTTGGATCCAAAGAAGTTAGAGATTGGATATTCAAGGACTTAGAGAAAAGAGGCTTTGTTTTTAAAATAGAAGATTATACGCATCGCTATCCAACTTGCTGGAGATGTAAAACAGAATTGATCTTTAGAGTAGTTGATGAATGGTATATTTCAATGGATAAAATAAGGAAACAGTTAGTAAAAGTAACTAAGAAGATAGAATGGATTCCTTCTTTTGGATTGGATAGAGAATTAGATTGGTTAAAGAATATGCATGATTGGTTAATCTCTAAGAAACGTTACTGGGGATTAGCTCTTCCAATATATGAGTGTGAATGCGGCAATTTTGAGGTTATTGGATCTAAAGAAGAATTAAAGAAAAGGGCTGTTTCTGGTTGGGATAAGTTTGATGGCAATACTCCTCATAGGCCATGGATTGATAAAGTTAAAATAGAGTGTTTCAAATGTAAAAAAGAAGTTTCAAGAATTAAAGATGTTGGAAGTCCTTGGCTTGATGCCGGGATAGTTCCTTTTTCTACTATGGGAAAAGATTGGTTCCCAGCTGACTTTATTTGTGAATCTTTTCCAGGACAATTTAAGAATTGGTTTTATTCTTTGATTGTAATGAGTACTGTTTTAGAAGATGCTAATTCAATTAAAACAGTTTTTGGTTATGCTTTAGTCCGTGACGAAAAAGGAGAGGAAATGCATAAATCCAAAGGGAACGCTATTTGGTTTGACGATGCTGTTGAAAAAATTGGAGCTGATCCAATGAGATGGATGTATGCAAGGCAGAACCCTGCTTATAATTTAAACTTTGGCTACAATGCAGTAGAGGAGATAAAGAGAAAATTACTAACCTTATATAATGTATTCAACTTTTTTAATACTTACGTAGATATCCGCCCAAGGCGGACCAGCCTCGGGCTGGAAAAGACAAAGAGTAGGAATGTATTAGATAGATGGATTTTATCTAAGTTTAATAATTTAGTTAAAAAGGTTACTAAGAATCTAGATGAATATAATGCTAATACCGCTGTTTTAGCAATTGAGAACTTCTTTATTGAAGATTTATCTCTTTGGTATGTTAGAAGGTCGCGGGAGAGATTTCACCAGGAGGCAAAAGGAAGAAAAGAAGCAGTTGGAACTCTTTATTACATTCTTTTAAATTTAACAAAAGTTATAGCGCCAATAATGCCATTTTTTGCTGAAGAGATGTATGATAGTTTAGAGATGAAGGATATGCCAGAATCAATTCATTTATTTGATTGGCCGAAAACTGACAAAGAAAAAATTGATAAGGATTTAGAAGAAAAAATGGAGCAGGTTCGGGAGATTATTACTGAAGCTTTAGCCCAAAGAGCAGATGCAGGGATAAAAGTTAGGCAGCCGCTTCAGAAATTGGAAATTAAATTAAAGATTGAAGACGAATTATTAGAGTTAATAAAAGCAGAGATTAATGTTAAAGAAGTAACTTTTGGCAAAAAGCTTAAATTAGATACTAAAATTACAAAAAACTTGAAAGAAGAAGGGAGCGATAGAGAGCAAATTCGCAACGTTAACCTGCTAAGAAAAAAATGTGATTTAACGCCAAAAGATATTATTGTTGATATTCAATCTACTGCTGTAGTATATAATATGGAAGATTTTTTGAAGGCGACTAAAGCCAAGCATTTTAAAAAGGTCGCAAAAGAAAGCGAGATGGATGTTGATATTAAAAAAGAAATAAAATTAGGAAAAGAAAAACATTTTATTGGAATTAAAAAATAACCAAATTAAGGAGCTAAGCTTCTTGTAAAAAATATGGGGATTTACGATAAAAAGAGATCAATTTCAAGAAGAGAGTTAAAATCAACCTTTAAGAAAGATAGAGGAACAATACCAGGAACCGGCGGTAGAAAATATCATCGCGGAGAACGAGGCAAAATTACAGGAGAAATATTTGGGGCAAAATACGGAAGCCAAATTTCCAAAAACGATTACAGAAGAGCAATGAGGGACTTAGAATCTTCTGGAAGAAAAGCAAAAACTTCTACTGAGAAAAAAGGGATAGATAGGAAGATTGATTACTTAAGAAAAATAGGAGGAAAGAATATATGACGGCGACTGATGACAATAACCGATGACAATGACAAATTTTAGTTAAGAGCTTTGAATAAAATGGCTATTCATTATAGAACCCAAGGTTTTGTGTTAAAAAAAACTGATCTGAGAGAAGCAGACCAAGTTTTTGATATTTTTACAAAAGATTTCGGCAAGCTTGAAATTTTAGGAAGAGCAATCAGAAAAATTAAATCAAAACTAAGATCAGGGGCCGACCTTTTTTATTTATCAGAAGTTGAGTTTATCCAAGGGAAAACTTATAAAACCTTAACCGATGCAATAACGATTGAAAAATTTAAGAACATAAGAAACGATTTGGAAAAATTAAAAGCAGCTTATAAAATTGCCGAAGTCGCCGATAGTTTAATTAAAGGTCAAGAGAGAGATGAGCAAATCTGGAACTTATTGGACGAGGTTTTTGAAAAATTAAATAACTACTCGCTACTCACTACTAGCTACTCACTAATTTATTATTATTTTGTTTGGAATTTATTATCAATATTGGGCTACCAAATTGATTTGTATAATTGTGTTATTTGCCGCAAGAATTTAATTCCTTTAAAACTTTATTTTAGTTCGGAAGAGGGTGGTATTATATGCGCAGCGTGTTTTGATAAGACAAACGAGAGAATAGACATATCTTCAGAAGTTATTAAAATTTTAAGGTTATTGCTTAAAAAAGATTGGAATATTTTATTACGATTAAAAATCCAAGATTCTCATAAAGAAGAATTAGAAACAATTTCAGAAAATTATCTCTCTTTCATTAAGGGCTAAATTATATTATAATTATAGTATAAAAATGAAGAAATTTATCATTATTATTATACTTGTCGGATTAGCCCTTGCAGCAGCTGGTTTTTGGTTTTGGCAAAAAAATCCCTATTCAAAGGAAATTTTAAAAATAGAAATTATAGGGCCTACGGAAGCTGTAATTTCCGAAGAGGTTGAATACACGGTAAAGTTAAAAAACAACGGCAATGTTAGATTAGAAGAAACGCGCCTTGTTTTTGAATTCCCAGAACATACTTTATTTGAAGAAGGTTTTTCCAGAAGACAGGAAATAGGGTATGAAGAGTTGGGAGATATTTATCCCGGCGATGAAAAAACTTTTAAGTTCAAGGGCAGATTTTTTGGAAAAGAAGGGGAAGCGAAAACAGTCAAGGCATTGGCAAGTTTTCGGCCTAAAAACCTAAAAGCGCGCTATGATAGAGAAAGCACTTTTACGACCGTAATTAAATCAATTCCCTTAACCTTTGATTTTGATATTCCTTCAAAAGTAGAAGTGGAAAGAGATTTCAGGTTTTCTTTGAATTATTATTCTAGTTTAAATTACCCCCTTTCCAATTTGGGAATAAGAGTTGAATACCCTTTAGATTTTGAGTTTTTAGAAAGTAATCCTCAGGGATTGGGAAAAACTGAATGGGAGATTTCTATTTTAAACCCAGCCGAAGGGGGAAGGGTTGAAATTAAGGGAAGATTATCCGGAGAAACCGGTCAGCAGAAGACTTTTCGGGCTTCTTTGGGTATTTGGCTGGAAGATGAATTCGTTTTATTAAAAGAAATATCTAAAAGTGTAGAAATTGATAGACCAGGCATTTTTGTATCTCAGCGAATAAATGACCAAAGTCAATACATCGCCAGTTCCGGAGATTTGCTTCACTACGAAATTTTCTTTAGGAACATTGGGAGCGAACCATTTTTGGATTTGTCTTTAATAGCCACCCTTGAGGGAAATGGTTTTGATTTCACAACTATAAAAAGCGATTTAGGCCAATTCAATAAAGGAGATAATTTTATAGTTTGGGACGAAAGAGATGTTTCTAATCTTAGATTTTTAGATCAAGGAGAAGAAGGAAAAGTTGAGTTTTGGGTAAATTTGAAAGATGGATGGGAAATTAGCAGCTTTGCAAAGAAAAATGCTATTTTAAAAAACATAGTTTTAATTCCTAAAGTGGGAAAAAAGGAATTTGAGACAAAAGTAGATTCAAAATTAGTTATTTCCCAAAAAGGATATTACCAGGACGAAGTTTTCGGGAACTCAGGGCCCATTCCTCCAAAAGTTGGCGAGGAGACAACATACACTATAATCTGGCAGGCAAAGAATTATTTTAACGATGTTAAAAATGTAAAAGTAAAAGCAGTACTGCCTTCAAATGTTAGATTAACTGGAAAGATTTTTCCAGAAGGAGAATCTTCAAAATTTACTTTTGATAACCAAAGCAGGGAAATTATTTGGATGGTCAAAGATAGCGAAACAATGGAAGCGGGAACAGGGGTTTTAAATTCAGCTCCGAATATTGTTTTCCAGGTTGCTTTAACTCCGACTTCAGAACAAATAGCAAAAACTCCGCAAATTATCGGCAATGCAATAATTACTGGTGAAGACCAATGGACAGGGAGAGTTGTTGAAAAGGGGAGTTGGGCGATAGATGCCAGTTTGCCAGATGATTCATCTGTTTCTTCGGAGCAAGGGATTGTTCGAGATTAAAAAGAAACTCAAATGGAAAATTTAATGCAAAAAATTGTATCTTTTTCTAAAAGAAGAGGTTTTATTTTTCTTTCATCTGAGATTTATGGAGGTTTTAGCTCTTGTTATGATTTTGGTCCTCTTGGAGTAGAGCTGAAGAATAATATTAAAAAAGCTTGGTGGGACGAGATGATAAAAAAACACGACGATATTGTTGGATTAGATGCTTCTATTTTAATGAATCCTAAAGTTTGGAAAGCATCGGGCCACTTAACCGCTGGCTTTGCAGATGAATTAGTAGAATGTAAAAGATGCCACCATCGTTTTAGAAAAGATTTCTTGAAGAAGAATAAATGTCCGGATTGCGGGGGAGAATTAACCAAGCCCCATAAATTTAATTTAATGATGAAAACCTTTGTGGGACCGGTAGAAGATGAGGCAGCTGAAACTTATTTAAGAGCTGAAACCTGCCAGGGGATTTATGTTAATTTCAAAAATGTTTTACAGTCAATGAGGCAGAAACTACCTTTTGGAATAGCCCAGATTGGCAAGGCATTTAGAAATGAAATTAATCCAAAGGATTTTATTTACAGAACCCGGGAGTTTGAGCAAATGGAAATGCAATGGTTTTGTCGGTCAAAAGAAGCCCCTAAGTTTTTTAATTACTGGAAAAAAGAAAGAATGAATTGGTATTTAAGCTTAGGAATTAAAAAGGCAAATTTAAGAGCCGTAGAAGTCCCAAAACAGGAACTCCCTCATTATGCTAAAAGAGCAGTTGATATTCAGTATAAGTTTCCTTTTGGTTGGCAGGAAATTGAAGGAATTCATAATCGGGGGGATTGGGATTTATCAAACCATTCAAAACATAGCAACGAAGATTTCAAATACGAGGGATACTTCCCATATGTTATTGAAACCTCGGTTGGAGTAGATAGAAGCTTATTTGCCTTTCTGTGCGATGCTTACCAAGAGGTAAAGGGTGGCAGAACCAAGACCACTAAAGCCGTAAAAGAAGTTGAGATTTTGCTAAAGCTTGATAAATCTTTATCTCCGATTAAAGTGGCAGTTCTGCCCTTGGTAAAGAATAAGCCAAAACTGACAAAAAAAGCAAAAGAGGTCTATCAAATGCTAAAGCCTTATTTTATGACTCAATATGACGAAGTCGGTTCAATCGGCCGGAGATATCGCCGCCAGGATGAAGTTGGGACTATTTTTGCCATCACAGTGGACTTTGACACCTTGGAGAAAAACGATCTAACTGTTAGAGATCGCGACACGATGAAACAAGAAAGAGTAAAAATTAAAAACTTAACTTCATTTTTAAAGGAGAAATTAGAAAAATAAGAACCCCCCGCCAAGGCGGGGGAACCTTCCAGCCTGCGGCTGGTCAGCCGAAGGCTGAGATTCGTTAAGGTATAAATATATAATCTTGAAATGAAAGTTGCAGCTATTGTTCCAGCCTTAAATGAAGAAATGAAAATTGGGAATGTTTTAAAAATACTTTTAGAGTCAAAAGACCTTGACGAGATAGTTTTAGTGGATGACGGCTCAACAGATAGGACGGCTGAGATTGGGAGGGATTTGGGAGTTAAGGTGCTAAGCTTGCCCAAGAAGGGTGGAAGCGGAAAGGGCAACGCAATGAAGAAGGGAGTTAAGAGCACAGACGCTGAAGTAATAGTTTTTATTGATGCTGATTTGATTGGTTTAACGCCAGAGCACATTTCTTTATTAGTACGGCCCATTTTGGAAGGTAAGGCTGCAATGTGCGTAGGGGTAAGAGGACGTTATAAAGGATTGCCAAAGCTTATTATTAAGATTGATCCTCTTTTAGCCATTGGAGGGGAAAGAGCAATGAAACGTTCTATTTTTGAGAACATACCCGAAAAATTTATTCAGGGGTTTGCCGTTGAAACTGCTTTAAATTATTACTGTCGTAGGAAAAAATTGAAGGTTCTTCTCCCAGAGTTAAAAGATTTAACCGTGGTAATCAAGGAAAAAAAGTGGGGGTTTTGGAAAGGATTTAGAAACCGCTTAAAAATGATGTGGCAATTAATTAGAATTAGATTTTTAATATTGGCAAATAGAAAGGAATTTGATGTTTAAAAAAACAACCCTTAAAAATGGATTAAGAATCATTACTGTTCCTCAAAAAAACACTCAAGCAGTAACTATTTTGGTGTTGGCGGCAACCGGTTCAAAATATGAAGAAAAGAAAATAAACGGTATTTCCCATCTTTTAGAGCATTTGCTGTTTAAAGGGACAAAAAAGAGACCGGACAAAATTTCTATTGCTGAACCATTGGATAGGGCGGGCGGAATTTATAATGCTTTTACCGGAGAAGACTACACTGGCTATTTTGCCAAGGTGGATTCAAAGCATTTTAATTTAGCTTTAGATATAATCTCTGATATTTATTTGAATTCAAAATTAGACCCAAAAGAGATTCAAAGAGAAAAAGGAGTAATTATTGAAGAAATTAATATGTATTATGACCAGCCCTCTTCTCATGTTCAGACAATGTGGAATAAGGTATTGTATGGCGACCAGCCAGCAGGAAGGGATATTGCAGGAACCAAAGAGAGCGTGTTAGGAATTTCTCGTCAAGAGCTGCTTAATTATATGGAAGCTCAATATACTGCTTCAAATACTGTTGTATGTGTGGCTGGGAATATCTCTGGCAGTTCTCAGGTTTTGAAAAAAGTAAAAAAACATTTTTCCAAGATAAAAAGTAAAAAAACTATCAAAAAATCTCCAGTTATTGATGCTTCGGTGAATTCAGCATCAATCCTGAATAGTAATCGAAGGATTGAAAAACAGGTGAAACCGGAATGTTTTTTAAAAGAAAAAGAAACCGACCAGACACATCTTTGTTTAGGGGTTAGAGGATATAATCTTTTTCATCCTCAAAGATATGCCATAGAGCTTCTGGCTTTGATTTTGGGGGGGATGATGAGTTCCCGTTTGTTTGTTAAAATAAGAGATGAAATGGGGCTTGCTTATTATATAAGAACCAATGCTTCCTCTGATACTGATACAGGTTGTTTAGTTACCCAGGCCGGGGTGGATAATAAAAGAGTAGAAAAAGCTATTTCTGCTATTTTGAAGGAATACAAGAAAATTTCTCAAAAAGTTCCGGCAAAAGAGCTTAAAAAAGCTAAGGATAATTTAAAAGGTAAAATGAGCTTGCTTTTGGAGACCTCTGATGCAAAAGCTGCTTTTTACGGGCTTCAGGAAATTCTGGAAAGAAGGGTTTTAACTACAAAAGAAATCTATGCTAAAATTAATAAAGTAAGTGCTAGCGATGTTTTAAAAGTTAGCCGAGATATTTTTCAGTCCCAGAAATTAAATTTAGCCCTAATAGGACCATTTAGGGATAAAGCGAAATTTCAGAAGCTTCTGAAATTTTGACCGTGACTTATGACTTATGACTATGACAAATATTGTCATTGTCATTGTCATTGTTATTTTTTATGGAACAGACAGAAAAAATATTAGATATTTCCTGGAGAACAATTCTAAAAATTTCTATTGCTGTTGCTATCTTTTACATTCTTTATTCAGTTAGAGACATTATGATTTGGTTTGTTTTTGCTTTGACCATTTCGATTTTATTTAACCCTATCATTAATTTCTTGCAAAGAAGAAGAATTCCCAGGACTATCGCGGTTCTTTTTATTTATGTGGGGACTTTTGGGGTATTAAGCTTTTTGATTTATTTGATTGTTCCTTTGTTTGCTTCTGAAACCCAAATGTTTCTAAAATCTTTCCCTGAATATTTTGAAAAAATTTCTCCGCCCTTAAGGGGACTTGGTATTCAGGCCTTTGAAAATGTTGAAAGCTTTCTAGCGGCTATGGGGACAACACTGGAAGGAATGGCTGATAATATTTTCGGCGCTTTGTTTGCTATTTTCGGTGGAGTTTTCACAACTTTATTTGTTATTGTTACTGCTATATTT
>SDBS01001927.1_pt1 | contig 20908 bp, 22 predicted proteins | sample 2277091 | NCBI WGS metagenome assembly SDBS01 (sample SAMN10404972, study PRJNA504765) | marine sediment metagenome | isolation source: marine sediment core GS10_PC15, 163 cmbsf | place: Arctic Ocean: Southern Knipovich Ridge | collected 2010 | reverse complement strand
TTGGTGATAATATAAGTATAATAATCTCCTGTTCTCATTGGTCCCTTTTGATTAATTGTGAATTTACCTATGTCCGAGACCCTGAAACAAGTTCAGGGTGACAGCGGTTAGTTCGGGGTGACAATTTGAAGTTATTTCTTTTTACCGCCACTTTTTTCTGTCGCAATTCCACTCACCTTCACCTTAATCTTGACCGTTAAATCTTCACCAAATTTAATTTCAACTTCATGATCACCGACTTTCTTAATTGGCTTATCTAATTTGATTTGTTTGACTTCCAGCTTGTCTAATTTGGTAGTTTTAATAATTTCTTGGGCAATTTTTTTCTTTGTAACAGCAGCAAATAATGCTCCTGCTTTAGTTGATTTAACAGAAAACTTAATTGTTATTCCGGAAAGTTTTTTCACTGTCTCCTGTAATGCTTCCTCTTTTTGTTCTTTTTTCTTCTCTTTTATTTTCGCCTCAGACTTTACTTTTTCAAGGGTTTTTTTGGTTGCTAAAACTGCCAATCCTCTTGGAAATAAGAAATTTCTTGCATAACCCTTGGAAACTTCTTTAACTTCGAACGCTTCCCCTACTTTCTCAATTTGTTTAACAAGTACTACTTTCATAAGATAAATTAAATTTTAGTTATTAATTTCAAATTCACCACGCCATGACCACACCATAAAGGTGTGGCAAAAAGGCGGGGCATAAAATATGTTAAATATTATTTAAGATATTCCAATGCTTTTTCCAACTGACGGTCAATTTTCTTTTTAGCATCATTATCACTTATCTCAACTACTAAATCTGGCTCAATTCCTTTTTCATGAACCCATATCCCATCAGGAGTAAGCCATTTTGCCACTGTCAAACGTAAACTTGACCCATCGGAAAATTCTTCCAAGTCTTGTACAGACCCTTTACCAAAACTTGTTTCGCCAATCAAATAGGCTTTATCATAATCCTTTAATGCTCCAGCAACAATTTCAGAACCACTAGCACTTCCTTTATTAATTAAGATTACAATTTCAAATCCATCCAATTTTGCGCCCTTGGTTGCTTCAAACGTCTTTTTACTTCCATCACCAAACTCTTCTTTTACTACAACTCCATCTTCCAAGAAAAAATCAACTATTTCAACAGCTGTGTCTAGATAACCACCAGGATTATTGCGCAAATCTAAAACCATTTTTTTAGCCCCATCTTTTTTCATTTTTTCAATCGCTTCGTCAAATTTTCGAGTAGTATCATCAGCAAAACGAGCCAGCTCAACATAAGCAATTTTATTCTTTTTAAGTTCATACTTAATACTTTCGATTTCAACAACATCTCTTATGATTTTAATTTTCAATGGTTTGTCTGCGCTTTCCCGTATTATAGTTAAAACAACTTCCGTCTTGGGATCTCCGCGCATCAATGAAACTGCTTTGCCCAAAGTCATATCAGAGGTATCCTCACCATCAATTGCCATAATTAAATCTCCTGCTTTGATACCTGCTTTTTCCGCAGGTGAGCCCTTAAGGGGGGAAACAATTGTTAATTGATCTTTGGTCAAAGATACTTCTGCACCAATTCCGCCAAATGAGCCATCTAGGTCTCCCATAAATTCTTTTGTGGTATCAGGATCCATAAAGACAGAGTAAGGATCACTAAGAGAGCTGATCATTCCTTCAATTGATCCGTAAATCATATTTTGGTAATCGGAGTTTCCGTTATATTTTTCATCAACTAGATCCCAAATTTCCCAGAATAAACCAAAATCAACATCATCTTTATCATTATCCATTCCAGTTAAAACGGGTTTACCACCTTCAATTTTCAAAATTCCTTTCCCAATCCCAAATCCTGCTCCAAAAGCAACGGCAATAAAGATTGTTACAAGGATAATAGTAAAAATCTTTTTACCGGTTCCGCGACCATGTTGTTCATTTAGTTCAATAGTATCCATAAGTTAATTGTCAATTAATAATTATCAATTAAAAGTGCCCCAGGGGGCAGTTCTTTCTATTTTTATTTTAGATGAGAATGGTTGAAATGTCAAAAAAAGTGTGGTATATTGGATCGTAATGTTCTTTAAAAAATATCCTTAATATCCTTGATTAAGCACCAAATAGAGTGTTTTGGTGTTTGATTTAAGGATAATAAAGATAACGCTAACGTTGGTCAACAAAGGAAGTGACAGCATGAAAAGTAAAACCAAAGATGAGCTCAAAAAAGCCGAAGCCTCTTGGGAACGACTCCTAACAATAATCGATGAATCAGGCGTCGTCTTTTATGAATATACAAGACTCAAACGTCTTGATTTAGACTTCCCGGAAAAAATTACTGCTTCTGCTAAATTACCTGACGATAAGACTATCACCGTCACGGTAACGGGCATAATGGTGGAGAGATATAAGCAGAAAGAAACGACCGTTATATATATCCGACACCACAGAAGTGATGTAATGAGCCTATCGTCAGAGAACGAAGAGGAGGTTCTCTATACAACAGTAGCCCAATTTGAGAGCGGAAAGATTAATTGTCACCTTCCGTATATACTTGATGAAGGAGCTACCGATTTCTACAAGGAAATAATCACTGCGGCGGAGAAAGCCATCGCTAAAAAGACTTCCTAAGACCGACGATAACGTAAAAGCCCCGTAATGGGGCTTTTTGCTTTGAAATTAAAAGTTAATATTAAAAACTAGACTCTCTCAACATAAACAATATCCTCTGTCTCCGGACCGTTGCCAAAAGATATTATTTTTGCTCCCGTTTTATTTTCAATAAAATCAAAAAATATTCCTAAATTTTTATCTAAATTACCACTAGAATCTGCTTTTGAACTTTGCCATCCCTCTAAAATTTCATAAACTGGCTCGCAATTTTTTAAAATCTCTTCATTCGGAAGTTCATTATTAATTTTAATCAAGTCTCCCTTTTTAAAAATCGTTCCATTCGATTGTTTATCTTCTCCATTATATTCATAGGCCACAATTACCGAAACTTTTGCCAAACCATCCAATCTGTCTATGCAAGAGATGGAAAGTAGTTCTCCTTGATATTTTACAACATGAGCTAAGTGTAATAAATCAAATGAACCGCAAACTCTTGGCTTACCGGTCGTTGCTCCAAATTCACCAAATTTCAAACAAGAAGAAATTGCCAACGCCTCATTAAGTTTTAAAGTTTTTCCTTCCAAATCCACCTTATCCCCATCTGCAAGAAGATAATCTTTATTTATAAAATGACCATTTTGAATTGAATTTATAAATGCTTTATATGCGAAATCAAAGTTAATATTTATTTTTTTCAAATCATCTATCCAAAGATTTTTTTCTGAAAACCAATCTTGTTCTACATAGCCAGAAGGGTTCGCACCGCTGCCAACTCTAGAAGAAGGGACTTTGGCAACATTTATAGTGATTATTCTGAATTTAGAAGACAATCCGGATGATGAGAATATGCCTGAAGTATCGGTAACTGCTGAGGTGGAGCTGCTGTAATGAGTTCCCTCTTCATTTGAAAGAAAAAATGATTGAGAACCCTCTAAAAGAACTTTCCCGCCACCGCCTAAAACCTTAGTCATTTCTGCTTTTGGATCTCCTATTTTAGGAAATTCTCCATTATTTAAAAGATTTGAAATTTCTTGATCTAAATATTTTATCATTTCATCTACATTTTCTTTATCAAAAAAGTGCTTAACATGCTCTGGAATTTTTTCATTACCACTTAAAGCATCCAATATCTTTTTTCTACCATGTCCATCACTTTCTAAATTTTTCATCCAAAAATCAAGACTCTTTCTCAAATTTGTAAAATTCTTATTAACAAAATCCTCAATTTTTACCGCTCTTTTTCCTTTAACATCTTGATGAACCGCCGACATCCCCTTCCCCGTTGAAGCGTTTGGATTTCTCATTAAATCAACTATTTTATGCAACGGATGAACGACATAAACATTACCTATCAATAAATTACTATAATCAAAACCAACTTCTTTTAATACGGAAATCTCTTTTTCGAAGAAGTTTATTGGATCCATTACGCAATTAGCTCCGATAAATGTTGGCTTACCCGTGATAACTCCACTCGGTACTAAATGAAAAACTAATTTCCGATTATTAAAATACACAGTGTGGCCTGCGTTTTCTCCCGAATTAACCCTCGCCAATACATCTACAAAATTTGAAAGTTCTGCAACTGTTTTACCTTTTGCTTCATCTCCAAAAAAACCTCCCGAAACACAAACAACATCAAAATCATCAATGATTTTATTAATTGCACTTTCCCTGTCTAAGATTTTATACATATTTTTTATTATTAAACACCCAATACCCATCTTAAACAAAAACCTTGAAAATGTCAAAGAGATGGTATTTAATAAGCTTCGCAATTACCAACCAAAAAGCCCGCCCTCACCGGCGGGTTTTCAAATTGAAAAAACAAAAAACCCACCTTCAGCAAAAAATGAGATTTTCTTTATCATCATTAAAATTTTACCTATCCATCTAACATCTAACATCTGACTTCTGACATCTGACATCTCACATCCTCCTAATCTTCGCCAGTCCCGGTACTAACTTTTTAATCCCCTTACCCACAAACGCCACTGCAATCCTGCCATCTCGGACTTCGACTACTCGACCTTCTCCAAATTGATCATGCTTTACTTTATCCCCTTCATTAAAATCAATGTCACCTTCTTCATCATCATCCAAAAACTGCTCCACTGCTTCAAAATTATTTCCTTTTTTCCTAGAAAATACCGATGAAATTAACTCCTCTGGAATATCATCCAAAAAACGTGAAGGAGAATTCACTTGGATATCTCCCCATAACGCTCTTTTCTGAGTATGAATTAAATAAAGCAATTTCTTTGCTCGAGTCACCCCCACATAACACAAACGTCTTTCTTCTTCTAATTCACTTGGCTCAAAAAAAGTACGGGAGTGTGGGAAAATTCCTTCTTCCATTCCAGCAATGAAAACTACCGGAAATTCTAATCCCTTTGCAGAATGCAAAGTCATCAAAGTCAAAGCTTTTTCATTATCACTATAACTATCGATATCTGAAATTAAAGCAACTTTTTCTAAAAAGGCCTTCAAGCTATCAATCGGCTCAAGATCACCATATTCCCGAGCAACTGTTTTCAATTCCTGGATATTTTCCAAACGAACTTCGCTTTCTTCTGTCCCATCTCTTAGGTGGTCCTCATAACCGGTACGCTTAGCTACTTCATCAATCAAAAAAGCAACGTCTTTTTTCGTCGCGATTTTGCTTAATTTATTCATAGTGCCAGAAAAACGCATCAAGGCATTTTGAATTCTAGCGGAGAATAAACCGCTCACTTGAATATCTTTGGATTTAATTACATCCAATAAAGTTAAATTACTATTTCGAGCAAGTTTTTGAATTTTACCTAAGGTTTGTTTGCCAATTCCCCGCGGAGGATTATTGATAATTCTTTCAAAAGCAATTTCATCTTTGGGATTTAAAAGTAATTGTAAATAAGCCAGGATATCTTTAATCTCTGCCCTTTGATAAAAACTAATCCCCCCAACGATTTTATAAGGAACTCCAAAACGCAAACAAACCTCTTCTAACGCCCGTGACTGCGCATTGGTACGATACAAAACCACACAATCAGAATAATCGTGATCAGATTTTTTGATTATTTTTTCCATTTCCAGCAAAACAAACTCCCCTTCATCCCGCTCATCCATAGCCTCATAAAGCAAAATCTTACTCCCGGCATTATTTTCTGTCCAAAGTTTTTTTTCTTTTCGTTCGGTATTATGCTTAATAACATTGTGAGCAGCAGCAAGAATATTTTTTGTCGAACGATAATTTTGCTCAAGTTTAATAATTTTTGCCTTAGGATAATCTTGTTCAAAATTTAAAATATTTTGAATATTCGCTCCTCGCCAAGAATAAATTCCTTGATCCGGATCCCCGACAACACAAATATTTTTATATTTATCTGCTAAAAGTTTAATTAAACGATATTGAGCATGATTGGTGTCTTGATACTCATCAACTAAAATATAACGGAAACGATTTTGATATTTCTCTAAAATATTTGGAAATTTTTCAAATAACTTCACCGCTTGCATAATCAAATCATCGAAATCCAAAGCATTGTTTTTTTTCAATTTTTTTTGATAAACCGGATAAATTTTCGCGACCATTTCTTGGAAAAAATCATTTGCTAATTCAGTATATTTTTCAGGGTCAACTAATTCGTTCTTGGCAGAAGAAATATAAGTCGCAACGGACTTAGGATTAAGCTGGTTTTGGTCAATATCTAATTCTTTGATTACTTTTTTAATCAGACGCAGCTGATCATCTTGATCATAAATCACAAAACTCCGATCAAACCCTAATTTATCAATTTCTCTCCTTAAAATCCAAACACAGAAAGAATGGAAAGTAGAGACTAACGGCCCGACGTTGATGTTTTTTTTATTCAAAGGAATGCCAAGTAATTTTTGAACACGTTCTTTCATTTCCCCGGCTGCCTTATTGGTAAAAGTCACAGCTAGGATCTCGTGTGCAGAAGCTTTTTTGGATTCGATTAAATACGCGAGACGGTGGGTTAAAACCTTTGTTTTCCCGGACCCCGCTCCCGCGATAATTAAAACCGGCTTTTCTATTTGAAGAACGGCTTCTTTTTGTTTAGGGTTTAGTTCTTTTAATAAATTCATCAAATTTAATATAACATAAAAACAGCCTGCGAAGCTGTAAATAATAACGAGTAACTAATAATTATTTTTACTTTTTTATTTTTTTCCTTTTTGTTTTTTATTCCGATAGTACCCAAAAGCATAAACTCCTGCTGCGATAATCAGTCCTATAATTACCGAATAAACAACTGTCATAAACATACTCGCTCCCGCAGGACCTAAGCCAAAGTTTTCACCTGCTGCTTGAATTTTTGTTCCAATTAGAATTGAAATTAAAGCGATCGATAGCGTATATTTACGCATTTGTTTTTCATGTCTTTTGAGCATTTTTGTTTTCCTGCCCTGTTAGATGCTTTAGCTATCTAACAGGGTTAATTTTTAATTTTTATTTTAGACGGCGCCATGTACCGAATGGTACATGGTTAGCTAATTATAGCAAAGAAAACGCCCCCTGTCAACAGTTTTAACCGATTTAAAAATGGATAGCTCAATAACCTTTACAAATCATCTTTGCTATGTTAGGATGGGGTCTAACAGAGTTAAAATTTATTCGAGAGAGCGTAAAGCACGTTAAATCCATATAAACTCCCTTTTAGGGGAAAGGAAAGTAAAGCTATGTGGAAAATAATCATTGCCCTAATGATAATCACTGCCACCGCGTTAGCGATGGCACCGCCGGATTGGAATCCGCCGCCGGTTCCCACAATAGGATTAAACGAAGTGGTAACTAACGACCTCGCCATCGCAGTGCTCAATGGTGGCGAATTGTACGTTGAGAAGGGCGAAGGCAATATCCAGATGTTCCAGAGCTATCTGGGAAACAACGAATGGGATGATGTTGGTGTACCCGTAGATACCAATATCCCAATTACCGATCTGGACGTCGATCCGGGCGCCGGCATCAGTGATGTCAGCGGGTTCGTAATCGATTCCTCTAATTTCCCACGCCTGGCAGAAGTCAGCAACGGTGGGCTAATGATAACGGCCCAACCGTCTCACCTCACCGGCTGGAACAAAGTTAAGGGTGTGGCCGGCAGTTATGGTAGGGCAGTTCCAGAGACATTGGAGTTGCTCTGCGGTGTAGATTTAACCGGCAAACTCTGGATAGCACCGGGGCCAAATTTTATCAACCCGGTCCTGGTTACTGGAACGAGCTATCAGGGAAATATTATCGACGCAACCGTATTGCAGGAATATAACTACGCGGTCCTGCTCGTAATGAACGCTGGCGAATACAAGTTGGTCGGGTATTCTATAGAACCTAACCTAACCTTCTCGGGTGAAACGGAGATCTTCTCCTCCGATCAGATGAAAAACTCGCCCACCCTCGGATACTTCGATGGGAGCGCCCGCTTGCTAGTAAGCTTACACTACATCAGCAGCAAGTACGATATCGAAGTCATCAACGAAGACGGATACGTCAACATCGAATCCGCCTCCTTTGGCGAGATTAAGGCTAGATTTAAATAGCCTCTCGCTCAAATAACAAATTAACGGCCTCGCATTCGCAGGGCCGTTTTCTATTCCCTAAAAAGCCTTTAAATTGACATTTTCGAAAAATTATGCTAGAATTAAGTGTAAAATTAATAATTAATAAATCAAAATGAAAAAGCGAACCAAAAAAATTGCCATTATTGCTGCGATTACTTCTCTTGTAGTAATAACCGGAGCAATTGGAACAATTACTCTAGCAAAAATTACCGGAAAATCTGCCAGCGCTAACACTAATAATAACTGGGAAGTTGTTGGAGTTCTCCAACCTTTTGGCGTACTTAATTCTTATCTCAATGACACTGTTTGCTCTGCAGACAAAAATAAAAATATCTGGACCTACCATGGCTCAGATGATATTTGGAAATTTGAAAGATTGGGAGAAACACATTGGGATAATAAAGTTAGAATTAGAACCTCAATCAGCATGCAAAACATTACCGTTGATCCCAACAACATCCGCAACGGAATTGGAATCACCCATGATGATTATAAACTCTACCAAGGAACTTCTAGGAAAGGTGGGGTAAAATGGGCATGGGACACAAACTCATTTGCTAATTGGCCTCAGATATCTGATGTCGGTGCTGTCTGGAGAGAAAATGCAATACCTGCAAGCGATACTTCCCCATTATTCATCTACGGCCGCCGACATTCTGACGGAAAAATAATCGGCGCAGCTGATTCTGCTGACCCAGAATTGGTTACGGGAATTAGGGAGGGAGATATTTATGGATTTGGGGTTTCGCCAGATGGCAAACATGCCGTTGTTGCAACTGGTAATTATGAATCCAATCTTTATGAATATGATATTGATACAACCGGACTGGTTTTCAGTAACGAAAGACAAATTTTAATCAATGAACAACCGCAATTATACCCAACCTATTTAAGTCAAAATGAACTATTCTTTTCAATTGATACCCCAAAAGATGGCTTGGATGTTTGGCTCGCAAAAGATGTAGCAACAGAAATTGAAAGTATTGACCTGAAATAAATAATTAAAAATTATAAAAAACAGTTTGCTCCAAACAGGCTGTTTTTTTATTCCAAAAAACACCAGTTTTCTACACTGATGTTTTTGCTTAACAGAGACGCATTCAATACGTCTTTACAGCTTTATTCATCTGTCAGACTAATAGCTTCCACCGGACAACCATTTTTCGCCGACTGGCAATCACATTTCTCACACGCATTTTCATCCTTAACCTGCGCCTTGCCATTATCTTTAAGCTCAAAAACTTCTGGGCAAATTGCAACACATGCCCCACAACCAATGCATAATTTTTGATCTATTGTTGGTTTCATTTTAGATTTCTCCTTTATAATTGATCGCTGCAGTAAGTTTTTTAACTCCAACCAAATAAGCAGCAGTACGCATATCAACACAATAACGATCCTTATATTCCCACACCTTGTTTGTCGCTTGCACGATCTTCTTTTTTAATTTATCCAAAACTTCTTCTTCATCCCAATAATACCCCATCCGGTTTTGAACCCATTCAAAATAACTAACAGTTACCCCACCAGCATTTGCCAAAATATCCGGGACTACCAAAATATCTTTCTTGGTTAAAATTTCATCCGCTTCAATTGTTGTTGGACCATTCGCTAATTCTAAAATAATTTTGGCTTTAATCTGATTAGCGTTTTGCTCAGTAATTTGATTTTCCAAGGCAGCCGGAATCAACACATCAACATTTAATTCTAAAAGCTCTTGATTGCTAATTTTTGAGGTGCCAGAAAAATTAATCACTGAACCAGTTTTGATTTTATGTTTCTCAACCTTGAAAGGATCAAGCCCTTTGAGAGCATGAATCCCACCTTTGGAATCAGAAACTGCCACAATCTTATAACCCAATTCAAAAAGAATCTTAGCAGCGAAACAACCGGCATTTCCAAAACCCTGAATCGCAACAATAGTTTTCTTAGGATCCAGTTCATTTTTATTAAGAATTTCTTCCAAAACATAAACCCCACCTTGAGCGGTTGCCCTATCTCTGCCTTTTGAACCACCTAATTCCAAAGGTTTGCCCGTAAAAGCTCCTGGAACATGCTTACCTGCGATTTTACTATATTCATCACTCATCCAAGCCATCGTTTGAGCATCTGTATAAACATCTGGGGCAGGGATATCATTATCCGGACCAAGATGCTTAAAAAATTCTTTTACATAAGCTCTGGAAATACGTTCTAATTCTGTTTTAGAAAGTTCCTTTGGATTACAAGTCACTCCTCCTTTGCCGCCGCCATAAGGCAATCCTAAGATTGCACTTTTCCAGGTCATCCAAAAAGCCAAGGCCTTGACTTCATCCAAAGCAACATCCGGGTGAAATCTAATCCCACCTTTAGTCGGACCTAAAAGATCATTATGTTGAACGCGATAAGCTTTAAATTTTTGCTTCTTACCATTATCAAGCTTGATTTCCAAATCCCCCTCCAGAATCCTGGCTGGCTCGGAAAGCACCGCTAAAACTTTTTCATCAACCTTGAAGTGACTCAAGGCTTTTTCTAATTGTTTAATTGCAGTTTCAAAAGGATTTGTTTTTTGCATAATGCATCAATTAATTATTCACCACGTCATATGGCGTGGTGTCCCGCCTTAATGGCGGGACAAATATTTAAAAACACTTGTTGCGGCAATCGTTCCTTCGGAAGTTGCCGTCGTTATTTGCTTTAATTTATTAGAGCCATCCGTAATATCACCGGCGGCGTAAACTCCTTTTGCACTCGTTGAACAATCTGGATTGATTTTAATATACCTGTCCCCATCAAGATCCACATCCAACTGCTTCGCCAAAGCGTCATAGGGTACAGCCCCAACCTCAACGAACAAACCATCAACATCCAATTCATTCTTGCCTTTATAGGCTTTGTCTAAAATAATTTTTTCAACCGAATTAGACCCTTTTACCTCTTCAATGTTTGTATTATAAATTACTTCGATTTTCTTACTATCAAGCACTCGATCCGTCCAAACCGGTTCAGAGCGTAACTTGTCTTTGCGATAAATTTGATAAACTTTATCTGCAAACCCGGTTAAGTGAACTGCCGCCATTGCTGCTGAATTAGCTCCTCCAACAACCGCAACGGTTTTATTCTTAAAAAATGGCGCATCACAAACCGCGCAATAACTTATCCCCTTGCCAAAAAACTTTTCCTCACCAGGAACATTTAGCTTTCGCCTTTGTACGCCAATTGCAAAAATAATACTCTTGGTTTGAAATACTTTACCCTGTTTTGTGGTTAACTGAAAGTCCTTGTTGATTTTTTTAGCTCCTTTGACAGCGTCAAGGATCAAATCAGTTCCAAATTGCTTAGCATGTTTTTTAAATGTTTCTATTAAATCAGTCCCCTTGATTGAAATAAAGCCTGGGTAGTTTTCTACCAAGTGTGCTTCTGCTGTCTGACTAATTTCCTCACCCTCTAAAACAAGGTGATTGATTTTATAACGAGAAGCATAAATTGAAGCTGTTAAACCGGCCGGCCCCGCTCCGATAATAATTAGATCATGTTTTTTTATCCCCGCCTTCGCGGGGACAGAGTTTCCATTCATTTTGATACTTATGTACTATGTCAATTTGGGATAACGATTAATAACCGCCTACAAATACTGATCTAGTTTTTCCTTTAAAACTTCTTCCTCTTGCATCCCCATCAAATCCGCGACTATCTCTCCATCCTTAAAAATTTTAATTGTAGGAATACTCATGATTCCAAACTTAGCCGCAGTTTCGGAATTTTCGTCAACATTTAGCTTTCCGATTTTTGCTTTGCCTTCATATTCTTTGGCAAGCTCATTAATAATTGGAGTCATCATCTTACAAGGTCCACACCATTCCGCCCAGAAATCTACCAAAACCGGCTTGTCGCTTTTTAAAACTGTTGCTTCAAAATTTTTGTCTGTAAATTGAATTTCGGACATAGTCAATAATAATTAACAAATAATGGATAATGGATAATTTGAAACCCCCTATTCCCTGGTTTTATTTTAATCCTTATGCTAATAAAATGCAAATTTTTCTTCATCTGGTATAATGAATATGGAGGATTATTTATTATGAAAAAATTTCTTACAAAACAAAACACTGTAGTAATTATTTTGGTGGTGGTAGGGGTTTTCTTGATTGGTTCAGGGGTTCTTGCCTATCAGCAAGCAGTAAAATTGCAAGCGGAAACAATCGAAGAAAATAGTAAAAATGCTATTGATGTTTGTGAAAAAAGATTAACAGAAATATCTGGACATGGAGTAAAAACAGATAATCAACAAATATTGCTTGAGCAAGCAAAAAAAGAATCCCAAAATGAAAACTACAAAGAAGCAAAAGAAAAGGCAAATCAAGCACGCCTTAAAGCAGAGGAATTATATCGAGAACAGTTAGAGAAAGATTGATCAGGCAAATTAAATTGGCCGGCCGGCCGGCCCGCTTTGCTGCGAGGCGAGCAGGTAAGTAGACGCTTAAATATTTTTTGAATTTTACATTTTTATTTTTGATTTTAAAATGCCGGGGTGGCCCCGCCATGAAGGCGGGACGAACGAAATTGGTAGATTCTCAAATTTAAAGTTTTCATTTTTATATTTTTACATTTTAATTTTTCTACGCCGGGGTGGCCCGCCGCGACGAGCCAAGCTCGTCTTGGCGAGGCGGGCGAAATTGGTAGACCCCGCAATCGCCTTCGGCTGCGGGGCGAGAGTGCTAAATCTAAAATCATTTTCTTAACAAGTTAGTTTATTTCAATCAAATGCCGGGGTGGCGGAATTGGTAGACGCGCGTGGTTTAGGACCACGTTCCTTTACAGGATTGGAGGTTCAAGTCCTCTCCCCGGCACCATTTAATTTTTAAATTTTAAACATGGAAGCATCCCTCCCAATTGGAGATATCGGCGTAGGACTAGGATCAATTATTTTCCTGGTCTGTATTTTAATTGTCGCTTTCTTTTCCTCCTCCGAAGCAGGAATTCTTTCGGTACGCTTAAGTAAGATTGAAAGCTTAGCAAAAAAAGGAGATAAAAAAGCCAAAACAATTAGTAAGCTCCTAAAAAATCATAGCAAATTATTCGCCACAATTCTCTTAACCGAAAATCTTTTTATCATCTTTGCTTCCTCTATTGGTACAATCGTTGCTTTAAAAATATTTGGTGAAAAAGGACTTTTGCCTGCAACACTTATAATGACTGTTGTGATTGTGGCATTTTCCGAAATCACCCCAAAAACTTATGCTGCAAAAAATTCTCTCTGGATTGCACGTAACTTTTCACCGCTTATTCTTTGGATCACAAAAATTTTAACTCCCATCACTTGGCTGTTTACTCACTTCACCAAATTAATTATTTTTATTCTTCCTCCTTATGGGAAAAATAAGAGGCAGGACGATAAAGTTACTGAAGGCGAAATTAAAACGATTATCCAAACTAGCGAAAAACAAAAAGCAATTGAGAAAGATGAAGCAGAAATGCTCAAAGAAGTTTTTGATTTTCACGATTTAAAAATCAAAAATGTGATGATCTCTTTAGAAAAAATAGTTACTGTTTCTATTAACACAACCATTGGACAAGCAATAAAAATTGCTCTCGATTGTGGACACTCTAGGATCCCAGTTGTTGAAAAAAATAAAGAAAAAATCACCGGAGTATTATATACTAAAGATTTGTTAAAATATTTTGATAAAGATCCTGAACGTAAAATTAGAGATATCACTAGGACAGCATGCATTATTAAAGCCGATGAATTAATTGATGATGGCTTGAAACAAATGCAAAAAAGTCATTGTCATCTGTTTATCGTTGAGGATAAGCAAAGAACAGTGGGGATTGTTACGATTGAGGATCTTTTGGAGGAGATTGTGGGAGAGATTTATGATGAGTATGATAAGGAGATGTAGAATGTGCGATGTCAGAAGTGAGAAATTAAAAAAATCAGTTTGATGAGAGCTGTTTTTTTGATTTTATTTTTTTGAGAAATAAAAAAGGCCTGGTATTTAATTGCTATGCTAGCTAAATAAATAAAAGACCTAATTAATTATCACATATTCGTTTTAAACTGTAGGATCGGTTGGAGTAACTGATGTCGAAGGGACTCCCGGGAATAAGTAGAAACCAGCAGGTCCATAGCAAGGCTCCGCCCAGGTAGTATCGTAATTATCAAGATAAAGAATGCGATACCCTCTATTGTTCTGGTATAAACACAGAACCACGCGGGAGTCAGTATTGGGATCCTCAAGGGGAACCATAGAGACAATACAAACAACCGCGTCATTGATTCCCAAATCGACCCAAGTTGGATATTTCTCACAGAGAGCAATTAACTCAAAAGGGCTAATTGGTTTCAATGAGGGGTTTACCTCCGCAAGTTTTGTTTTAATTAATGGAGGTTTTCTATCATTTTTAGATCTAAGAAATCTAACCTCCATCTCACCGCTCTGAGGAATAGGGAGACCCTTAAAGAGCCCAGGAACAATATCGCAATCTATGCTATTAAGATTGCAATGCTGAGCTATTTGAGCTTGGTCAGATGACATAAGCAATCTCACCGTTTGGCTATTAACCCGAACAGGCAATATAAGCCCTTCACAGAGCCCTTCTTGTCCGTATAGCATTTATCCTCCTTTCAAAAGGATTTATCTTAAATGCTCGTTTTGCCTAGTTTATGCGATTTGATTAATCTGTTTAAAAAGTGCAAGCAAATATTAGCCCGCACCTCAATATAGCAAATAATCTCAAAAAGTCAATACCCTGGCTATTTACCAAAAAAACAACGCACCAGCGTTGCTTTTTAATTTTTTAAATTCATTCTAATGGTTCAGGAGAGTTATTTTTATTACTCCAATATAGCTTGACAGATTAATTTAACCATGCTAGACTAGCGTGTGTTGAGCATTTCAGATGAAAATCTGGGATGGCTGAAGTGATACGTGTTTGCCACAGCCACACGAATCACAAAGCGGTCGGAAAAGCCGTATCGTATACAATACGGCACCTGATAGTCTGTGTGGGTAATCAGGACTATGAGGAAGTACCATTCTCCACCCTTTTCCCCTCCATAGAATAGCGGAGAAAGCGGGTGCAGCACTCCAATTAATTATTTGGCAATTCCGTCAAGTGAATTAAGGAGAGCTGGCATGAAGAAAATTACATTTGTTGACAGAATCGAAGTATGGGGTGGCTTCCTATGCGCACCATACGAACCCTACGATCGGAATTACACCTTGGATATGATGGCAAAATACTGCCAGACATATCCATCAACCTTTCGCAATGCAGGAATAACGATCGTGATGAATAACACATTTTTATCACACGACGAAGGCTGGGCTGAATATGAAGAGCCCACTCCCTGTATTTGCTTCGAGGTTGAAAACATAACTAAGGTGGACTGGGAAACTTTTCTTACATCATTTGGCGGACTGGCTGTGAAGCTTCAAATTTTGCCAGATGACTGGAAAACAATCACTGTTCACCCTAGTGAGTTCGAGGAATGACCGATCTGCAACCCGCCATGTCAAAAGACCTCTGGCGGGTTCCTATTTTTCCAAAAAAAACAACGCACTAGCGTTGCTTTTTAATTATCCATTAACTATTAATAATTATTCATTATTCTCGATGCATCAAAATCTTTGTACTAGAAACCTTTTTCTTCAATAAACCATACTTCTTTAACTCCGGATCTTGATCCAAAATCTTCTCCGCTTCTTTGCGAGCTTCCATAGTCAAAACCATATCAGTCGGGTTTGCTAATTTGAAATCATAAAAATACCCACTCTGACTTTTGCCATAAACCTCCCCCGGTCCCCTATTTTCTAAATCAATTTCCGCCAATTTAAAACCATTATCAATTGTTTCCAGGGCTCTTAATCTCGGTAATACCTCGCTGCCAATTTCAGTTGGGAATAAGAAACAATATGACCTATGTTCTCCTCTACCAACCCGTCCTCTAAATTGATGCAACTGCGCTAACCCAAATCTTTCTGCTCCTTCGATCATCATCACCGTTGCATTTGGGACATCAATCCCAACCTCAATGACAGAAGTTGAAACTAGGATATCAATATTACCCCTATTAAAATCTCGCATCACCTTAGCCTTTTTCTCTTTTTTAAGCTTTCCGTGCAATAATCCAATTTTTAAATCCGGGAAAACACTTTCGGAAAGTTTTTTATATTCCTGATTAACAGATCGCACTCCAAGTTTATCTGATTTGTCAATTAAAGGACAAACCACAAAAACTTGCCTCCCCTCATTAATTTTCTCACCAATAAAACGATAAGCATCATTCCTTTTAGCAGCTGGGACAACCTTGGTCAAAATTTTCTTACGGCCCTTGGGTAGCTCATCAATAATCGAAATATCTAAATCTCCAAACATCGAAAGAGTCAGCGTGCGCGGGATTGGAGTCGCGGTCAGGGAGAGTAGATGCGGGAAATCTCCCTTGGTATGCAGAACAGAGCGTTGCTCAACCCCAAAGCGATGTTGTTCATCAATAATCACCAACGCTAATTTTTTAAAACTTATCTCTTTTTGAATTAAGGCATGCGTTCCAACCACCAAATCAATCTCTCCTTGTTTAATTTTTTCTATTAATTTCTTTTTACTAATTTTCTTACCATCCTGATCTAACACCTCTTTACTAGTCAAAAGTCCAATTTTAACCCCGAATTGCTTTAAAAATTGATTGAGAGAATTATAATGTTGATGAACCAAAATCTCTGTTGGAGCCATTAGACTTACCTGGTGGCCAGCCTTAATCGCCATCAAAATCGCCATTGCCGCAACAACAGTTTTCCCCGAACCAACATCTCCCTCTAATAAACGATTCATTGGAGTAATTTTTTCAAGATCTTTTAAGATCTCCCATGCTGTCACTTTTTGTGCTTTCGTAAGCTTAAAGGGCAAAGATCGAACAAATTCCTTCGCCAAGTTTTGATCAAATTTAATTTTAGTCGCCCTATGTTTTTCCCATTCTCTTTTATTCCCCAAAGCAACTAATTGGACTAAAAACAGTTCTTCGAAAGCCAAGCGACGTTTTGACTGTTTTAGGCATTCTGGTGAATCAGGAAAGTGAATCTGCTTCACCGCTCGTGCTATATCATAAAACTTTTGGGACTTTATTACCGTTTCTGGTAAAAATTCTTTTAATTTACTCGTGCTATTTAAGATCAATTTAATTTTATGCCGAAGCCACTTTGAACTTAATCCTTCCGTTTCCCGATAAACCGGCACTATTCTTCCCACATGAGTTTGTTTGCCCCCAGTATTAGCAATTTCATATTGAGGGTTTTGCAAAATAAATCCTTCTTGATCTTCCTTAACCTTGCCAGTTAAAAGATAAGCAACGTCTTCTTTGAATGTTTGCTTTAAGAACGGCTGATTAAACCAAACCGCTTCTACCGTCAAATCATCCTCATCACTAAAAGCCGCCTTGGTAATCACCATTCCCTTCCTTGTTCGAATATTCTTAATTTCTGCTAACTGTGCTTTCACGGTTTGAATCTTGCCTTCTTCCAATTCAAAAAGCTCGGAGACTTCTGAAAGATCTTCGTGTTTTTTTGGGAAATAACAAAGCAAGTCCCGCACTGTTTCAACGTCAAGTTTTTTAAGACGTTTCACATACGCGGGACCTACTCCGTAAATCTTTGAGATTGATTGGTCTAAACCCTTTAACATTATCAATAATCACAAACAAATCGAATCTCTCATTTAACCTAAAAAGTACTTAACTGTCTAAACTGTTTACCACGAAATTCCCCTTTAGGATCAAGAATTTGATTTGATCCAGATGCGCCGGTTACATCAACCTTAATTTCTTGACCACTATCATCACGAACTAGATATGATCCCGCAGGAACACTGTTGCCAGACCAATATGCCATAATAAAATCCTTTCTTAATTAATTGATAATTGATAATTGATAATTGATAATTCCTGTCTGCCGGTAGGCAGGAATAATTATTTTCCCTTTCGCTTCTTTTTCCTCTCACTCACTACGCGTAGCGAGTCTCTACTATCTCTCTTATTCTTCATCTCTATCCACCCCCAAACCCAAACCGACAAACCTGCAATCACAGGAACGGCAATAAACATTCCCAAAATACCACCTAGTTTCGCTCCTGCCAGGACTCCCAAAATAACCAGAACCGGACTAATCCCAACCGCTTTCTCCATTACCTTAGGGACTAAGATATGATTCTCTAGTTGCTGAACCACAATATAAATTAACAAAACAATCAATCCTAACCACCAACCTTGAGAAAGAGCTACCAAAACTGCCGGAATTGCTGCAATAATTGGACCAATAATTGGAATAATTTCTAAAATCCCCGCAATTAAGGCTAAAGTCATAGCATATTTCACCCCCGCCAAAGACAAGGCAACCCAAGTCACCAAGAAAATGATCAGGCTCAAAAAAACCTGTCCTCTGAACCAAGCTCCAATTTTCCCTTGACTTTTATTAACCAATTCGCGAATTTGAGGACGATGTTTCTTTGGGATTAAAAAGGAGAAAAATCGCTTAATTCGTCTTTCGTCAACAACCAGATAAAAAGAAAGTACAAAGATGATTAGAATCGAAATCAATCCACCAAAGAAGCTAACCGTTGAACTGATGGCATTAGTGGTTAAATTACCAAGATGTTCACTTAACCGACCAAGGTTATCGCTTAAAGTACGGATTAAATCATATTTTTCAATGACTTCCTGTAAGCGGTCAAATTTACTAGAAGCAGAATCAAGATAATCAGGAAGATTATTCGTTAATTGTTGAACCTCCCCAGCAACAGGCGGAACAACCAAAAAGACAACTAAAGCGATAATCGCAATAATTAAAAGGTAAACTAATAAAATACTCAGAGCACGATGAATTTTACGACGTTCAAAAAAGTTTGCAAGGGGGTTAACCGCCGAAGCAATAATCACCGCAACTGCTAATGCAAGCAGGATTTCTCTAACTAAATAAGCGAAGACTACAATCGCAAAAATAGCAACAATTTTTACAAAAGTTGCCATAGAAATGTCGATTTTGAGGATTTTATTGTTTGACATATTGCATATTATGATTTGGAATTTCTAGCTTAATTATAGTATAAAAAGTTTGGTTTGGATAGGTTATCCTTCTAAAAATATGTTATAATACCCTCAAAGAAGCAAGGAATAATAACCCCACCATAAAAGCGGGGCAGGAAAATAAAAAATGCGACTTCAAAGTTATCTTGTAGGAATTGGTACTAGCAGCATTATTTGCTGGCTAGCATTTGTTCTAACAATATTCTATATCAGCCCCGAAAACACAAAACTCCTGGCGATCAGTTGTTTCTTTATCAGTCTCTTTTTTGCCTTAGCGGGGACATTCACAATTGGGGGTTTTTACATCCGAACACTTTCCAGTAACAACGAATTATATTATTCAAACATCAATATTGCTTTTAGAGAAGGTTTCTTGTTAGCTTTCTGTTTTATCGGAATTCTTATCCTCCAATCTCTACACCTACTTACCTGGTGGAATGGAACCCTCTTTGTTGCAATTATTATTTTAGTCGAATTTTACTTTCTTACTAAAAAATAACCCTGTCCCCGTGAAAACGGGGATCACTAAAAATGGAAAATAAACTTAAACAACTTAAAGCTAGTTTTGAAAAAGAACTTTCTCAAGCGAAGAATGATTCTAAAAAAGAAGCTTTGAAAAATAAATATCTCGGTCGGAAAGACGGAGAACTTGTTAAAGTTCTTCGCAATATCAAAAACCTTCCCAACAATCAAAAAGCAAAGATTGGCCAATTAGCTAATCAAATCAAGCAAGAAATTGAAAAAAACTTAAATCAGAAATCAGCCTGCCTGCCGGTAGGCAAGGAAATCAGAAATCAGAAATCGAGCAATAGAGAGGTTGATATTACGCTGCCTGGGGAAAAGCAGGAGATAGGTCGGTTGCATCCAATCACTAAAATAATTGACGAACTGACAGAAGTCTTTAAATCAATGGGATTTGAAACCGCTGAAGGGCCAGAGATTGAGACCGAATATAACAACTTCGATGCTTTAAATATTCCAGAACACCACCCCTCGCGAGAAATGTGGGATACTTTTTGGTTAAAAAATGGAAAACTTTTACGCCCTCATACTTCTCCAGTTCAGATTCGTTACATGCAAAAAAACGAACCGCCATTTAGAATTATTGCTCCCGGCAGAACTTATCGCTATGAGGCGGAAGATGCTACCCACGCTTCTGTGTTCTATCAAATTGAAGGTCTTGCGATCGGAGAAAATATCTCCTTCGCTAACTTGAAATATATTTTAACAGAAGCAGTAAGCGCAATTTTAGAAAAAGAAATCAAACTAAGATTCCGCCCAAGCTTTTTCCCCTTTACAGAACCAAGTGCCGAAGTAGATGTTTCTTGTATTTTCTGCAATGGCAAAGGCTGCCGCTCCTGCGGGAACAGTGGTTGGTTGGAGCTGCTTGGCGCCGGGATGGTCCATCCGAAGGTCTTACAAAATTGCAAGATCGATCCAAAGAAATATACTGGTTTTGCCTTTGGCGTTGGAATTGAGCGGATCGCGATGTTGAAATATGGCGTTGATGATATTCGTAAATTTTTGAGTGGCGACTTACGGTTCTTGCGGCAATTTTGACATTAAAACCAGAATCCACCTAATCTGTCACCCCGAACTAACCGCTGTCACCCTGAACTTGTTTCAGGGTCTCGGACATAGGTAAATTCACAATTAATCAAAAGGGACCAATGAGAACAGGAGATTATTATACTTATATTATCACCAA
>SDBS01001926.1_pt1 | contig 20916 bp, 39 predicted proteins | sample 2277091 | NCBI WGS metagenome assembly SDBS01 (sample SAMN10404972, study PRJNA504765) | marine sediment metagenome | isolation source: marine sediment core GS10_PC15, 163 cmbsf | place: Arctic Ocean: Southern Knipovich Ridge | collected 2010 | reverse complement strand
CTTTATAGTTAATTATGCGTTCTTATATTTGCATAAAATGTCAAAAATCTCATACAATTGCTAAAACAGTAATTTTTTGTTGTAATAAAGATATCGGATATAAAGATAAAATACACTTAAGTGTAGTATCTAAAACTGAAAACTTAAAGGTCGGTGATTTTATTATCATGCCAAGTATTATTTATGATAGATATGATAATTCAAACTGGGTTTATAGAAAACAAAAAGGAAAATCAGGAAATTATGACAAATATATCTTTTTTTATTTAGTTATTGAAAACAAAACAAATGGAAAATATGACATCGTAACAGATGCAATTTATAATGAAAATAAAAGAATAACAATTGATATAAAAAAAACTAAAAATAATATTATGAAAATAACGAATTCTTTGCCGAAAATAGAAAATCAAGCAAAAGAACTAATACAAGAATATTATGGAATTAATCAATGGACTTAAGAAAATTCACATGCACGAAATGCAAAAAAAAACATTGTTTTTCTGTAAATGTAATTAAATGCTGTCAGGATAAAGCAAACGAACTAACGTCGCAAGTTCTTATAGACAATGATCATGTGTTTGTTGTTGGAGATATTATTGTTTTCACAAAGTATAAAGATTATTATGATAAATATCAACATTGTGCAAATAATTATTTTCACTGGATTTATGAGCAAGAATGGGAAAAATTATTACATCAATATAGTTGTTGCTTTTATCATTTAGTCGTCGAAGTAAATGATGAAAATATTAAATTAATAACAAAAGATGAAAATGGATTAAAACTCGTCATGGCAGCTAATAGCGAATATTCTAATATTTATAAAATATTAAATCCTTCTGAAAAATTAACTAATGAAATGGCAAATATTTTAATTCAGGAAAATTATTAAAGTTCTGACATTGGCTTTATTGTTCCTCTTTCTTTTTGGCGTTTTCGAATAAAATATGTCATCGCTTTGTTGTCTTGGATAAAAGATAAAGGTATTTTTGATTTATCAATCATTTTTAATTTCAATTCTTCTGTAAAATCTTTAAACGTTCGCATTTAAATATCTATTGATAAGCGAATGCTTTTAATAAATTATTGTGATCTAATATAACTTTAAAGATTTATATCTTCCTGTTTCGTAGTTATTTTTTAAATAGCTAACTATTTTGTTTTTAGCATCTTTCTTTTTATTAGTTAATTTTTCATATGCTAATTTTAATTTATTATATTGAAGTTTCAGTTCAAATATTTTACATATTTTACATATTTGATTTTTACGACGATTTATAGTTTTTGCTAGTGTTTGTTGTCTAATATTCACAATATAATATATTACTTTCAATTAAAATTATTAAATGTTTTTTAAGCGAAAGTTTAATTAGAGTTACATTTCTCTTATGAGATATATAAAAACACTACCTTTAATTATCATATTTAGTCTTTTATCGTGCAGCATTTATGATAAGAAAATAAAACACTTATCCCCTAAAGTTTCTCTATTTAATGAAGATGAATTGTTAATTGAAAAATATTTAAAGCCAATTATAAAAAAACCTATTATAAAAGAAACTATTATAAAAATTCCAATTATAAAAGAAACAGTTTGGGGAATTGGAAAAATATCATGGTTCGGCGGACCAAATGATGTATATAGAGAAAGAATTCTACCATGTTTTCTTTATCCTAAAGTTTTAGTAGGAGATTTAAATCCTAACGATTTATATTGTGCAATGAGATTTAAAAAAAAGGAAAGAAAGAGATTTAAATCGGCTAGAATACGTATAGAGAAATTAAATAAAGAAGGAGAAGTTGTTTCATCAATAGATAATGTTAAAATTATGGATTGGGGACCAGGACCGAAACATAGAATTATCGATGTAAGCCCTAGAATAATGAAAGCATTAGAAGTAACAACAGATAAAGAGTTTGTCAGAGTTATTTTAATGGAGAAGAGAGTAAGTGAGTAAATGAGTAATAAAACAAAATGTTATATTTATAAAAAAACAGTATGTATGAATCATCATATTAAAATTTGTGACAAGTGCTGGGATAAACTTCAACAAGAAAATCCAAATTACCATAAAAATAATATTTTACTAAATATTGGTTTAAATAATCTATCAATCAAATCTTTAATAATCATGGCAATAATAACATTTATCATTTCCACTTCTAGTTTTGTTTATTTCATATTGCAAATAGCGCAATAAAATATTTAAAGATGAAAATATAACAATTTCCATTATGAGGACAAAGAAAATTAAATCTAAATTAAAAAATATTATTGAACAAAATAATACAAAATTAGGATATAGTTTTGATTTATCAATTCAATTTTTAATAATAATTTCACTTATAACATTCTCTGTCGAAACATTACCTAATCTTTCGTTTTTCTGGCGCGCTTTTCTTCACTATGTTGAAGTTATTACAATAATCATTTTTACTATAGAATATTTTTTACGTTTATATATTGCTAACAGAAAATTATCTTTTATTTTTAGTTTTTTCAGTTTAATAGATCTTTTTGCTATTTTGCCTTTTTACATTTCTACTAGTATTGATTTACGATCAATACGTGCAATTCGTCTTTTTAGAATTTTTCGTATGCTAAAAATTGTTAGGTACAATCATGCAATTCAAAGATTTTATAAGGCTGTAATTATTGCTAAAGAAGAATTTATTATTTTTACATTAATAACATCTATGCTTATTTTTCTTTCTTCTGTCGGAATTTATTATTTCGAAAACAAAGTTCAACCAGAAATATTTGCATCTATATTTCATAGTCTTTGGTGGTCTGTATGCACATTGACAACAGTTGGTTATGGTGATATTTATCCAATGACAGTTGGTGGAAAAATTTTTACTTCAATTGTTCTTATTACAGGTCTTGGAATTATTTCAATACCTGCCGGAATTTTAGCGTCAGCTTTATCAAAAGCGCGTGAATAAAAAGATTAATAATTATAATATATAGAGAAAAAGGAAAATGCAATGGTGCAGAATATAATAAAAATTAGTAAAAGAATATTGGTGAAGGTTGGATAAGTGGAATAGCACTAATGGGACAAGACTTGTAAGTACGCAAAATACATGCAAATCGTTAGCTAAAAGAATACATAAATAAGAAAAATAAATAGAATTTTTAAATACAATATATTATAATATAAGGAAAATACAATGAATAAAGGAGAAAATAATGCATATCAGAATGAACCTAATGTTTGGTTTACTTCTGATATGCATTGATTAACCTATCTCACTCGAATATCGTGCGTTTTTGTAATCGTCCATTTAAAAACATCGAAGAACATGATAAAACTTTAATTAAAAATTGGAACAATGTCGTCAATGAAAATGACATTGTTTATTATTTAGGAGATTTTTGCTTTGGAAAAGGAACGAACTCTAGTGACGCTCTAAATCATTTCAAAAAACTCAGTGGAAAGATCATCATGATTGCAGGGAATCATGACAGACATGCTAGAAACATCAAGAATTCATTTTTCAGATGGCATGAAGGACTCTACGAAGCAAAAATAAGAAAAGATAAAATAGTCCTCTGTCATTATCCTCTTTTAAGTTGGAATGCAGCATTTCATGGAAGACCTCATTTATTTGGACATTGTCATTCTGGACCAAATAAAATAATTACACATCAACCTAATTCTTATGATGTAGGAGTAGATAACAATAATTTTACGCCAATTTCAATCGACGAAGTTTTAATCAAACTTAAAGAAACTTTAAAACTTCCATTAATAGGAACTTAATATTATGAATCAAAAATTAGATAGTTACAAAATAAACGGAAATGATGAGAAAATACTTTATATTTCTCCAGATGGATTAAATTTAACCAATCTTAAAGAATTGGTCAATAAACATGGATTATCAATAGTTTCTGAAATACTTGGAGACAGAACAATTCCTCTTCATTCAGATACTTGGAGAACTTTTCTTAACGTAGTAGTTCATACTATGATGTTTCCAAATTTAGGGCCTGAATTCGAACAAGATAAAGATGGCAATTTCATTAAAGATTTTTCAGATCTAGTTCAAGAAGTAACAGGACAAGTTGATGAAATCAATTTAAATCCAGATATTCCAGATATTCCAAAAGATGAAACAATAGAAGACGAAAAAATTACGTCTAATAATTTATAAAAGTGAATAAAAATAGTTAAGTTAAAATGTTCTTATTAGTGAAAGGCGATATTATTAATGTTCAATTTAATTGGTAATCTTCATAATTATGAGTATCAAATTCTTATCGAACTATCAAAAAAGTTAGCTGATAAAGCGACAAAAACCTTGTCTATTGCAAATAATTATCAAGAATTCACAGAAAAAATTGAATTAAATCAAAGTCAACATAAAGTTTTGGCATTTTTATTTAGTATTTACCATTTAGATCAAAGCAGCAAAACAAAACATAAACAAACATTATCTGATATTACTCGTTCGGTTTGTTACGACAACTCTCGAAGTGACAGAATGATGAGATCGTGTATAAAATTAGTTAAACTTGGTTTAATTTATAAAGATAAAAATAGAAAATATTACATAACAAAATATGGAATATTTTTCATGTATAGTGAATGTCAAGAAGTAGATTGGGATGGAGAATTAATTGCCAATGCAACTCTTGCTGCAATCGAAAAAGAACTTAATATAGAAATTAAATATTTTATTTCAAAAAAACTTAAAAAAGATAAAAGAAAAAATAAAATTATAATAAAACATAAAAATGAGGAAAAATAAAAATGGCTCGAAAAAAAAAGAGAACATTCAGATATAAATGGAACAAAATAAAAGCTTCATTTAATTATAATTTCGGAATTATATGGAATGGGTTTGGAAAACAAATATTTGCTGTTTTTATAATAATCTTTGCATTTGTAATACTTCTTAATATAATATCAATTAACTGCAGGTATTGGTATAATAAAGGAGAGAATTCCATATATAAATCGGCGAACGATTTTAAATATGGGCAATTTGAAGAAAATAGAACTTTTGTTTGGAATGGAGAAATAATCAATGATTAAAGATATATTGGAAGCTATGAGAGAAGTTTTTTTACAAACAATAATAGCTTTAGTTATTGTTGGTTTCATAATGGTTTTTATCAGTGGGATTATAAAGAAGGAAAAGATTCAGCCAAAAAAGAAGCAATAAAATATGGTAATGCTTTCGATGTTTCTTCATATATAGGAAAAAATACCAAATACGTTTGGAAATTTCAATTAAATGATCTTATTAAGAAAATGCAGGAAAGCAAACAGATACAGCCATAAAGAGTTATATTCTTATTATGTAATTCTTGTAAAAAAAAATTAAAAACATCTCTCTTATAATAAGAGATTTAAAAAAATGGAGTAATAATTATGAGAAAAATATCAATTGCAAAAGCATTGAGAAATAGAAAAACTTTAGCAAATAACATTGCGACATCACGAAACCGGGCGTCTAATAACGCTGTTTCAAATAAGGAAGAAAAAACAGATTTTAATGTTTCAGAATGCATTGAATCATTTCTAAATTATCAACAAGATTTACGTTCTTTGAAAACCGCAATCGCTATTAGAACATCTTCGACTATGGTTGAAATTCCATTAAATACTCCGATTCCTGAAGCTGGAAAGAAAGTTTCTCTTTATCAAGCGATTTTGATTAGAGATGATTTAAAGGCTCAAAAACAATTTTTTGATAGCATGGTTAATATTCGTTGCTGCAATGAGACTCGCTGGAGAGGCGACCAACAAGAAGTAATCGAAAAAATTAGAAATTTTGATTTCGATGAAACTATTGCATTAGTTGACAAGATTCAAGAATCTATTGACACTGTGGATGCTATAATTCAATATGCGGATAACACAGAAAATCTATAAGTTTTCGACAATTCATCGTCGGGAACACGATTTGGAGGAGAATGGTAAGATAAATCAAGTTCATTTGTTTTGGACTTATTGTCTACAAAGGATTAATAATCCTATTCATAAACTACTTGAAAATGAATTGCTTTCTTAATAATAAGATAACCTATTTGATGGTTTGCACAGAGCATTCGGATAGAGCAATCACACGGTAGTACAGAGAATAGAGCATAGGGTATCGGGCCAATAACTATTCGCCATCAAATTGTGGAGGCGCTTAGAATTTTCTAAGCGCCTCAATTTTTTTATATAAAATACATAAGAAAAATGTAACTCTTCAGAGTTATGTTAGTTCACACTATAATTTATTATCTTTGAAAATAAAGTCAAATTGTTATGTAATTGAATATATTTATAATCCAACATAAAATGTCAAAAAAGCTTCATTTAAACAAAGCGAAAAAGATAAGATTAATTATCTTAAAAAATTAATTGCAAGTTAAAAGCGAAAGTATATAGGAAGATATAGTTCTGAACAAGAGGCAATGAAAGCGAGAATAAATTATGGAAAGAAAACTAGCATCAATTCAAAGAATAACTAATATTCAGCCTATTGATAGAGCAGATGCTATTGAAGTAGCATCTGTTCTTGGTTGGAAAGTCGTAGTCAAAAAAAGCGAATTCAAGGTTGGAGATCTTGCAGTTTTTTGCGAAATTGATTCAATTTTGCCTCCAAAAGAGGAATTTGAATTTCTCAAAAGCAAGAAATATAGAATACGTACAATCCGGCTGCGCTCACAGCTTTCTCAAGGAATATGTTTTCCTCTTGCAATTCTTCCTAATATAAACGTAAAAGAAGGAGATGATGTTACAGAAATTCTTGAAATTATAAAATGGGAGCCTGCATGCGATCTTGAAATGGGTGGAGATTGTAAAGGTGGTTTTCCTAACTATGTCGGTAAAACTTCAGAAGGAAGAATTCAGCAATTTCCAAAAATTATCGATGAATTCATGGAATTAGATTGTTATCGTTCAGTTAAAATTGATGGAACTAGTTCGACGTTTTCTAATATGAATGGTGAAATTGATGTTTGCTCGAGCAATTTGTCAAAAAAAGAAGGAAACTCTATTTATTGGCAGATGGCTGGAAAATATAACATTGTCGATATTTTACAAGAAGTCGGTAATTTTGCTATTCAAGGTGAAATTGCTGGACCTGGAATTCAAAAAAATAAACTTGAACTTCAAAAACATGATCTTTTTGTATTTAATGTTTATAATATTTCAGAGACAAAGTATCTAGACTTCGAAGAGTTTATCAGGTTTTGCCAGAGATTCAATCTAACAACTGTGCCTATAGATAGTGCCAGCTTTGTCTTTAATTATGATCTGGATCAACTACTGGACATGGCAAAAGGCAAGTATGATGGAACAAATAATCGTAGAGAAGGAATCGTAATCAGACCTTTGATAGAAAGATATAGCGAAGTTTTAAATACCAGACTTTCAATGAAAGTTATTAATAATGAATTTTTGTTAAAAGGCGGAGAATGATATGTCTAATAAAAAAAAATTCGATATAGAAGAATTCAGAAAAAAATGACTGAATATGCAATAAAAAAAGATTTTAAATCAAAGTCTTTTCCAGTAAAGATGAAACATACTAATAAGGTTATAGCAGAGTTTGTTAGAAAACTTGAAGATGCACATAAAAATGCTGCTAACAGTAAGTTGAAATTTTATGATAGATAAAATTATAGATTTTTTCTTAGAATTATTTGGCATGATAATATTTATTATTGTGTTTGGATTACAAGTAATTGTTGTTATTATTATTTATATATCGATGATTCTTTTTGCTGGATTTTTTATCTTTAAAGAAATAATTGAAAATATATTTAATTCAATAAAACTAAAAATAAATGAATAAAAATGAAATTCATGTAGTAATTAAAAATCTTATTTCACAAAAAGAACGTAATTGTATTGTTCGCGATATGTGTGAAATAATAAAAAATGATTTTCTTGAGGCTTTAAGTTGCAGAGGGTCAAATGAAGAAAGAATAAATCGAGGAATTGAAGTAATTTATTTAACTTTTAAAATTTTAGAGCAAAAAAATAAAATTATTCAAGGATCAAAAGCTGAAATCATTAAAGATAAAGTAAATATGGTTTTAATTACTTTTAAACCTACAATTTTAAATGTATTTAACAAAAGATATATTTATATCATAAATTATAGACTTAAGTTTAAATTTAAAAGCGTTTAAATAAAACGAAATATAATAAAAAAAATTAGAAAGGTTGTTTACATGTTGTGCTTTTATCATAGTGGTGATTTAGATGGTAAATGTTCAGGAGCTATTATTAAATATTTTAATCCTAGTTGTGAATTAATTCCTTTTGATCATGGGAGAACTTTCCCTTGGGATAAAATCAAAAATCAAATAGTATACATGGTAGATATGTCTCTTAATACCATTGAAGAAATGAAAAGAATATCAAATTCATGTATTGAATTTATTTGGATCGATCATCATGCTGTTATTATTAATGAATCAAATAGACAAAATTTTAATCCTAACGGGAAAAGAGAAAACGGAGTAGCTGCTTGTGAACTAACTTGGATGTTTGAATCCGAGAGAAATTCAACGAAAAATTGTCCTCCAAAACAAATGCCAAAAACTGTTTGGTTGCTAGGAAGATATGATATTTGGGATTTAGAGGCAGATAAAGATATAATTCCTTTTCAATTATCTATGAAAGCAAAAGGAATGGATCCAAGGATATCAATGGAATATTGGGAATATATATTTAAAACTAACAAAGATGTCCATAATATGGTTAATAAAGGGCGAGCAATTCATGAATATATGATACAAGAAAATGAAAATTTTATGAATCATTATTCAATCGATACAGAACTAACTGGATTAAGAGTCCTTGCTGTCAATAGACAACCAGTTAATTCTGCTCTTTTTGAATCTCATTGGGATAATGAAAAATATGATTTAATGCTGGGATTTTGTAGGTTTAAAAATAACAAAAATGGATATCTTTGGAAAATCAGTATGTTTACCGATAAACCAGGAATTAATGTTGGAGAAATAGCTAAAAAACTTGGAGATTATTATGGATTAGGCGGTGGAGGGCATGTCCAGGCAGCTGGATTTATTGTCCCTGGAGAATTCGATAATTTACCATTCGAGGTTTAATTATGTGGGGATCAATTTCTTTTGTATTAATTTTTGTTTTTAGTTATTTCTTAATAAAAGTAAATCTTGAGAAATCTATTAAAATTTCATGTGGAATATCATTTTTTGTTTTCTTAGGAGCTACAATTTATTTAACTTATAATTTATTAAATTACCAAATAACAAAAATTATTTCTTACAATGCTATTAATGATTTAAAATCGAAATGGAACTGGGCAAATACAATTGAATTGTTAATAATATTATTTTATATTTTTTCTAATTGGCTTATTTTAATATTTTGTAGCATGATTGTTTATGAAAGCGGGGAAAGATTATGGGTTTGCTTAGGATCTTTTATTTTAATCGGAATTATTATGGCATTTGAACAATTAACTTTCTTGATTTATGAATTGAAACAATAATGAAAAAAATAAATGACATCATAATTAAAAGATTAAGTATTAAAGGATATTATTCTATAAATCTAGAAAGCATCACTCGTAATGTTTTAAGTTTTCATAGAACAATTGTCCATCGAAATGACTTAAAAAAGGTCAATAAATATTTTAAAAATATCAATGTTCCTATCACTAAGAATAGTATCTTAAATTATCCTAAATATATGAAAGATTTAGCAAGAAAAGGATTAAATCCTTTTGACTTCAGAGTAATCGTTGTTGCAAAAAACACTGTTATAGAAACATCAAGAATAAAAAACTGGATTGATCAAGCTAGAAGATTCTGGGAAAACACTTAATTATAAGCGACGTTTTTTTCACACTTATAATAGTTATAACAGTTAATCATAGTGAGAAATATTGATATGCATATATTTATAGCTCCTCTTTTTGTTCCTAATACTTCAGCGAATCGTCATTTTTATGATAAAGAGAGATATAAAAAGCGGAATAAAAATTGCCAAATTCCAGATTTATTGGATAGCGCAAACAATTACTGGTCTTATCATCTTAAAGATGCTTATAGTAATGCTTTAAATATTACGTTAAATAATTTATCTGAAGAAAATAAGATAAATTATCTTCAATTATATATTGCTAATTATATTTTTGCTCGATGCAATAAAGATTATTTAAGAGAAAATATTTCTTTTAATAGTGCTTTAACATATTATTGGAATAGATTAGCTTGTCAACAAGACAGAGTGGATTTAATCATTAATAGAATTAAGCTCCAAACATCAAAAAATTTTCGTCCTTATATTGAAAAATCATTACTTCATAATAACATTGTTAAAACATTGGTATTTCATAATAATCTTTTGAAAAAAGAAAAAAAATCAGGTTTAAATTTGATTCAATTGCTTTTTAATTATATTACTGGCGAAAAAAAAGACATTTATGGAAGAATTCTTAAAAGAATTGTTTTTAACGAAATATATGATTGGCAAAAACATTGCAAATATAAAGCTCATGCCGATTCTTATTCTTTCAGAAAAAATATTAAATATGTTCTTTACAATGAATTGAAACCAATCAGTATTGAAAAAGGTAAGTCAAAATACTCAATCGGTCAAATAAAAAAATTAGTTGACTATTTAGATTCAAAACAAATGTCAAAAGCATATCATCATTTACTTACTTTTGTTCAGAAAGGCAAATAAAAGATGTTTTTAGTCCCTGAAATTGACAACGAGAATAATGGACTAGATCCACTTCGTAATTTCTATCTTCGTGAGAGGAAAAAAGGTAAAATATTTGAATATCCTCATATTCAGATGGAATCTGATAAAGAAAATAATTTTTGGACTGAAATACTTCTGAGCAATATTTCTAATTTATCAAAAAATTATAATCAAAATCTTAAAGAATTAGATCTTAATGTTTGTACTCAAGTAAATTTAATGATCAAGCAAAGAAGAATTAATCTTTATTCTGCGATAAGATATTTTTGGAATAGATTAGCATATTATAAAAGCAAAGTTTTGGAAGATGAAATTGCTAGAGATTATGATAGAATTAAAATAGAGAGAATAGATTTTAATTTAGATAAAAATATTTATGTTGAACCAGTAACTCTTATTCTTCCAATAATCGTTCAAAAAATTCCCATGGTTTTAGTTCCAAATTTGGTTAGTTTTTTGTACGAGCATTTCTTAAGAAGAAACAGATATAGAAATTACAATTTAATGTTCAGAAATAACTTCAAAGAACTATTAAACTATCCTTATCCTAAAATTAGGATAGTTACAAAAAAGAGTAAAAAGAAAAAAGGAAAAATATTAACTAAAGAATATCATGATAGAAAAAATAATTCAGATGATTTTATTAGTTCTAAAATGATTTTAGAATTAACTAAGCAATTAAATTCTTCTCAAAAGAGAGAGGTTTTTAGTTTTTTGGAAAAATTATGATTAAAATTCAAATTACAAATGAAAAATCAGATAAAATTGAAGGATTATTATTTAACGGAAAAATAAAACGTTCATTTATGATGGTTTATGGATTTAGTGAAAAAAAATGGAGAATTTATATATGTAATCCAATACAACGAAATAGATTCATTCCAATTAATAAACTACCTTGTTTTGACAATAGAAACGATTATTATAAAAATAGAAAAATAATTCGATGGATGGGTCAAAATTTTGACAACATAATCAACCCCAATATCGAAGTGATTCATGAAGAATTAAATCATCAATATGTTTCATTAGTCAAATGTATTGTTTGTAATTTAAATGGACTTCAAACTAGGCAATTAATGCTAAATTATGATATTCAATACTGTAATTATTGGATGTTATATATTTTGGATAAAACGTCGTGGATTGAAGTGGAATTTCCGAAATTTAATTTCATAAGTTATCATTTAGGAGATATTTTAGGCTGGATGCAAACTAACTATGGAAAATTGCTGAGATTAAAAAATAAAAATGGGTAATTTTTTAAAAATCAATGAAACAGATGTCATGAATCGATTCGTTATTAGTGGAATTATAAGTGACGGCGAAAATACAACTGATTTTATTCTACAAAAAACAAAAAAATATTCGTGGAAACTTTTAATTAAAATATCCGATGGAAAATATTTCTTATTTAGAAATTTCTCTACTATGAAAGATCGAGGAGACATAGTTGGATATTATCCAGCAAAAGCAATGACTTGGATATATAAAAATATCGACATTATTATGAGTAATATGATAAAAAGAAAAAAACTAACTGAAAGGATAGGCGAGATAAGTTTTTTTGATAGAATAGAAATTGAGATAATAAGTGAATATTTGAAGAAAACAGGATCTTATGTAAAAGGGATAATATTTTCTTCTTCTAAAAAATATTATTTCGACATTACTCTAGTTTCTTATGTCGAACCATGGACATTATTTATCAGCAATAATTCAAACTCTGGAACGGAAGTTTTGTGTAATTGTATTCCAAATTTTAAATTTGAAGATTATGAGAATAGAAAAATTATAAATTGGCTAGGTCAGAATTTAGATAAATTAACAAAAATAGCTGATAACAATATCTAAAAAACTATAAGATAATTTATAAATGAGAAAAAATATGATAAAAAAAAATGTTCTCAAATTGAAAAATATTAAATATTACTCTCCAGCTGAAGTAGTAAATTACAATGAAGAAATGAAAGCAATAATTAAAAATACTAAAAATGAAATATTAAAAATTAAAAATAATAATAAAAAAAATATCAAATTTCACATAGATGAAGCGAAGCGAGCTATAAATCATGCGTCAAGTTTAAGCAAAAGAGTTGTAGTATTAGAAAAACTTCTTAAACTCGATATTAAAACAAAAATAATTAATGAATCAGCTCAAATGCTTTGGATTCGTATTTCAGAAAAAATGAAAGCAGAAGAAATTTTGAATATGATAAATTCTTTAGATGCAAAGAATAATGAAACTTATATTTTAATTACTAGAGATAATGTTAAATCTATTCAAGAAATATCTGACGAAAACTTGAAAGAAGCAGGTTTAATGAGAATTGAAAATGTCACTGCTGAAGAGTATATAAAATCATAACAGGAGTTATATATATAATATGTGGAGAAAACCCCACGTAATTATCTTTAATATAATAAAATGAAATGAATATGATACAACCATTACAATTCGAACATCCAATAGCTGAAAAAATATTCCAATCTAATCTTGATTTAAATGAGAATATTCGACAGCAAACTGAATCTCTGATATCATTGCATACTTCATTTGATTTCATTGATTGGAGTGGATTGGATTTTACAGAGAAAAAAAGATTAGAAGCAATTCAATGCTGGTGCACGACTTTGCTTGAGAATATCAATGCGTTTAATCTATACCAAATCAAAGCTAGAATTAATGATTTATCAATAATAAAAGTTCAAACCGTTGATAATCAAAAGAAAGAATTGGACAAGCTGACGAGATTTATCATTGATGATATGGAAGTCCCGGATTTTAAACAGTGTGAATGGAGCCAAGAGAATGAAAGTGAAAGATCAGATAAAGTTCATGATGAGGCTGGAGAGTAGATTTAAATTAAATTGGCAAAAGAAAAAAAGTAAAATTTTTCCAAAACCAAAAAATAGTTATAATTCTTACAAAGCAGCAGAAGAGAAAGATGTTAAAAAGGGACTTAATATAGTGGTGGATTGCTTTCTAACTTCGATGAGAGAAGAAATAGCCCGACTTCAAAGAGAAGATCATAAAGATAGACAATCAACAGAGACAAAGGATGAGAAAAGGTGATAAAGTTTTTTATTGGCAATGTTTAAATTGTGGTTTAGTTTTAATTCAACTAATTCCAAGTAATATAGGAAATCATGATATATTAGATGTTTATGGAACTTCATATTTTCAAGATGATGAAAAAACAAGTATAAATTCTATAATGGATATGTGTAGAAAATGTTCTAATATATCATTATATGTTCCACTAAGATGTTCTAAAAATCAATTAATTAGAAAAGTTAAAAGATATGGATGCCAAGAAAGAAGATATAAAATAACTTAAAGAGAAAGAATATAAAAATGCCAACTTATACTTACAGATGTAAAACATGTAATGAAAAATTTGAAATAAATCAAAGAATAACTGATGATTCGTTCGAAAAACATTCCGAAGCACATACCAATTCTAAATGCAATGGAAAATTGAATAAAATAATGCATGCTCCATTAATAAAATTTTTAGGCACTGGATTTTATGAAACTGATTACAAAAATAAAGAGAAGAAGGCCCCTTCAAATAGTTCTAAAGAACCTTCAAAGCCTATTAAAAAACTAAAAGAAGTGATTAAAACGTAATTTTATTTATTCCATATATATGCCGTATTTCCACAATCCCAAATTAGACGATAATTATTATTAAACATATTTTCTATTCCAGATAGTTTAGGATCAAAATTTTCTAAAATTTTAGAAAATTCATGTTTTTTAAAACTAGTCATATAATGTAATTCCATTTTATTATTATTAAGAAAATAATAATAATTAGGTTTTGAATTATAAATATGTTCGAATCCTAGCTTTTTATATAAAGAACCATTATCATATCTCCTATCAATATAACTAATAATTCTTTCAGGATTATAGGTACTAACAAAATATTTAAATAATTTGCTTGCTCCGTCAACAACATCAATATTATTTTTGTTACAATAGTTATTAACTTTATATTGATATTTTTTATCTTTTCTAAATGTCATTAAACTTACTAACTCATTTTTGTGAAATAATCCTAATTTTATTTTACTTTTAGTGAATCCTTGTGAATGATTATTATTAAGAAATTTTTTAACTAATTTTATATTGCTAATTTCTTTAACTTCACACTCTTTGGCTAATAATTTATTATTTAGATTAAGTTTAGCATTTATGATGCTTTTCCAGATATTTTGTTTTATAGGATTAAGCCATTCATTTTCAAATATATGTAATAATTGAATATTTTGCTTTTCACAAAGTTCAGTTTTTAACAAGTGCTTTCGCCAAATCTTCATATTCAATTCTTTAGAATCTGAGCTGTGCCAAAATAATCCATCAAACTCAATAGCTAATTTATTATCTGGAAGATAAATATCTAATTCATAAGGTGAAATTATTTCTCTAATGTTTACTTTAACGTTTTTATTATTAATAAATTCAATTATTTCTTTTTCAAATTGTGATTGATAATAATTATAATTAATCTCAATTTTAAATTTGTGCAATTTTCTAAGAATTGTTTTAAATCCAACTCCTAACTCTTTAGCAATAATCACACTGTTTTTATTTTTGTTCACATATTCATTTTTCAACCATTTTGGATCATTTAATTTAATTATAGATGCTTTTGAAATATGTTTTTGACTATGATGATCAACGCCATATTTTCTCATAGTAGTTTGTTTGCGTTTTTTTATGGCGCTTGGAGTACAGTTGGCGCTTTCTCTTCCGTATTTTTTAATATTATTTTCTTGTATTATTTTGCGTATTTCAGGAGATTGTGAAATATATTCAACACCATATCTTTTTAGATTTGTTTTTTTCATTTTTTGTTTTTTTTCTTCTAATTGATTAGGATAACAAACTCCATATTTTTTAATATTAGTTTGTTTTATTTTATTTTTAATTTCTGTAACATACATCACATGCTCAGCTCCATATTTTTTTAAATTAGTTTGTTTTATTTTATCTTTTATAACTTCTGATTGATAAGGATTTTCTACGCCATATTTTTTAATATTAGTCTGTTTTGTTCTATTTCTAACTTCATCATTACGAGAAGAACAACGTATACAACAAAAATCACGGTATCCATAGCTGAATGATTCAAATTTAGTTTTATTATTGCACGTTTTGCAATATTGTACATAGAATATATCATGCAAGACACAATATATTCTTTCTTTAAGGTTACAGTTATTATTTAAATAACAAGTTTTATCAATAATATAATCATAAATTTTTAAAAAATCATTTTCAATAAACCATTGTTTTGTAGTTTTTTTATAACTAAGATTTTTTATAATTAAATTGTCTTTTATCCAAAATTTTAAATCTTCATTTGTCATTATTAAATCCTTGTTTATTAAATTACTGATTTGAGACAATTTATATCTCTGGTGTCTATCGAATGTTCTTAAGGAAATTAAGTTTTTTATTTCTTTCCAACCAGATTAATTAATGTTCTTTTGTAACCTTTCTACTATATTAATACAGTTATATTAATCAATTAATAATTAATTTTTTCAATTTCAAAACCTACCAAAAAAATTAAAAGAAGTAATCAAAATGTCTAAATAAGCGCTTTATAATATCAATATATAATAAAATTACGAATTAAAAATACTTGCTTCATGAAAAGGAAGAGATATGATTGACAAAAGAACTCACCAATTAGTAGGAACAACGTCATTTCAAGGTCTTAATAAATATATATGTCATTGTGGACTTACAACAGAAAGCCTTGGTTCTATATCAAACTGGTCTTGTCCGCTTGATAGAATTGAAAAATCAATAAATATTTTAACCTCGAAAATAAATGAATTAATTGAGAGGAAATAATATGCCTTATAGAAAATTAGTCCAAGTAAGTACAGCGAAAGAACTTAAGAGAGCTTGGAAAACTGGACATAATATGATAAATGACTTCAAAATTGACCCAAGAGACTGCGGAGACGCTAAAGGTCCATGTGCTTACAGAGACTTCTTGCAATTGAAATTAGACAAAGAATGCTCACATGGAGCGATTTTGTATATTGGAGATATGATTCAAGCAATAATTACAATTATGATAGATGGAAAATATAAGAAACAAAAAAAATAACCTTCAGATTTTTTTATTAAAAATTAAATATTATTAATAAATTTGTATAATTTAAAAAATACGTTAGATGAAAGGATATTATGTAGATTTATTAAATAATTATTTGACCTGAAATGATTTTTTGTAAAGTTTCAATATAAATTTTATGTTCTAATTTCAAAACACGATTAGAAAGACTATTCACATTATCATTTGGTAAAATTAATAGTTCTTTTTGCGCAATTATTTTTCCTTTATCATGTTCCGAATTAATTAAATGAATTGTTGCCCCTGTAGTTTTATCTTTAGAATGCAAAACTGACTCATGAACTTTCATGCCGTACATTCCTTTTCCTCCATGTTTTGGTAATAAAGAGGGATGAATATTTAAAATTTTATTATTATAAGCTGAAATAGTTTTTGGTCCTAATTTTTTCATATAACCAGCCAAACAAACCAAGTTCACATCAAACTTCTTAAGAACTTCTAAAAAAGCATCATCCAAATTATTAGGATTAGTTTTACCACTTAAATGAATCCAAGGTAATTCTAAATTACGAGCTTTTTCAAGTACTTTAGAATGTGAATTATTACTAATAATAAGAGAAATTTCAGCATTAAGCTTTCTGTTATTAATAGCATCAATAATAATCTGAGCATTGCTTCCACCATGAGAAGCAATAATTCCAATTTTTAATTGTTTCATTTATTCACGTTTCCTATGATAATATTAAAGATATTTTAAAAAAATTTTAATATATATTTAATGTTATCTTTATTTAAATAGGAGAAAATAATAATGCCAATTTTGAAAAATATTTCAAATTCTCACCTTTTTTTGCCAAGAGAGAATGGATTAAAACCCGATATCGAATTACTTCCTGATCTCAAATTTTTAGGCAGCGAACAATTTTATGGAAAATTTATCACTGAAGGTTTAATTGAAAGAACTACAGACGGATTTGAATCTACGACCGCAGTAACAATAGTTCCTGATTTTTTAACAGCATCTGTTGATGGTTTCATTAAAAATAATGGAATCACTGCCACAGTTGCAGACGCTACTCTTAATTCTCAAGTAGTTGCTGGAACAGCTTATTCTGCTTTCGGATTAATCACATGGACTGACGGTGCAACAACAAGCGTTCACACTATGTGGTATTCTGTTATAGGAGATGGTACTCATGGAGCAGGTTCAACTTTTACAGTTTCCGCCGCAGTTCCCGCTGGCCCTGCTCAATCACCTCAAATTGCTGGATCAATTATCGACAATGGCGCTGGAACAATAGCTTTTAGTTTCACGGCGGCTGGAGCTAACAACTCTTCAGTTGGAGTAGTTTATAATCCTTCACGTGAAGGATGGCGTGCAAGATATTTTCATAATCCTCTTTTAAATGGTCCTAATTTCACAGTTATTCAAACTGTTAATGGAAATAGCCAAGTAACAAGAAAACTAGAGTATTATACTGGATCCAAAATTAATGACAATGCCAAACTAACTACAATGACTTATACTGGCGCGCAAACTGAACCAGATACATCAATAACAGAACTTTACACATTAACGGCAGCTGATCTGCCATAATAAGTAATAGGAGATAAACCATGAGTGTTAATACTACTCGAGACATTAATCAAGTAGGACATGGTTTTATAGTCGGCGATGTTTTATATTTTGATTTTATTTATATAAAAGCATTAGGAGATAGCGATGCGACAGCAGAAGTGGTTGGAATAGTTTCTGTTGTCAGCGGACCTGATGATTTTACATTGCTTACAGATGGATATATAGATACTTTGTCTGGATTGACAAATAATAGTGTTTATTTTTTGAGCGCAGTAACTCCAGGTTTATTGTCTTTAACAGAACCGACAGGAACAGATCAAGTTTCTAAACCTATTTTGGTAACAGTCTCAGCAACAGCTGGATATTTTAATAATCATCGAGGTCAATTAATTTTACCATATAATGACGATAATTCTAGATTATTTGTATAAATTATGAATAAAATAAATATAAATGAGACTTTTCCAATATATTATAAGACAGATGATTTATTAACTAATCAATCAGTTATTTATGATGTATGGGGAGATACAGGGATTGCTTACACTTCTAATACTCCTGCGACTGGAGAAATAGGAATTCATGGAGTTTATTATCTTGACTTTACTTCTCCAGCAGTGAATACTTATTTATTATGTAAAGTTGGGTTAGCTAATAAAACATTTCAAAGAAGTATAATTATTCAATGTGGAGATCCAGTTGTTCCTAAGGTATTTTATGTTGATGAAAGATTTAGACCTGGATTATCAATATCATATGAAATTTATGATTTGATAGGAGGAATAGTACAAAGTGGAGACATGATAGATGCATTTAACGGATTTTATTCTGCAGGAGTAAGTGGATTAACAAATGGAACATATTTTTTAAAAATAGATCCTTTTACTTGTAAATTCTCAATTCCAATTGAAAATGAATTTCATCTTGGAGATTGCGTTGCAAGTATTGAAACTCGATTTATTATGGTAAATGTCCATAGCAGTCATGGCGGAGCTTCAAAATCAAGACACAGTATTTTTGACCACGAAGGGGAAATGACTAAACGTAAAATACATGCCCATTTAAAAGAAAATTATGATGAAGCAAGTACTAAAGGAGTCATATTAAATTCGATGAAAGATAAAGATATTGAAAGACCAAAAGTAAAAGCAGTTTTAAAAGGATCAGAAACAGAAAACATGTTACATCCAATTAATGCAGATCTAACATTTGGTCCGAAAAAAGATGATGAAACGAAATTTAAAAGTGTAAATAATAACGATGATTATGTTAATGGAACAAATATTATAAATTACCCTATTCGTGGTGGGAAAAATGCTTAAGATTGATATAAATAAAGAAAAAACTTTAGAATTCTCAGTTTCACTTGTTGGTCGATTTTCAGGTGAAATACAGTCATATTTTAGAATTTATTTTAAAAATTTTAATATAGGTTTTCCAGCGAAGATAAGTAATTACGAACAAATAAAAATAAAACTTCCTAAATTAGCTCAATATATTACTAATGAATTTCCAGAAAAAGCTTATGCAACTCTAGAAATAATTCAAGATAGAGATATGTTTCTAGCTTGGAGAGATGATGTTAAATTCAAACAATCAAATATTAAAGCTACATTAGAAGATTCTGAAGAAGAGGAAGAGACAAAAGAAGTTAAAGTTAAAGCAGTATTAAAAGACGAAGATGATGAAGCTCCAATTAATCCTCTTAAAAATAAAAAACCGACTCCTAAAAAGGAGCAAGTTGCACCACGTGCTGAAATTTTACATTTAACAGAAGCTTTTAAACTAGGAGCTCAAGAAATAGAATCTCCTAATACTAATGATTTTAAGCTTAAAATTAAAGAAAAAAATATAGAATTGCAAAAAACTAATACAGCTTATAAATTACAAGATATTTTTAATAATGCTAATTAATTAGCTAAAATAGTTCTTTTTGCTATAATATCATTTAATTCTGATTGTATTCTAATTTCATCTTCTAATAATATATTATCTATTATTCCAAGCATTAAATTTTGTTTTGTTTCAGAAAAATCTAAATAAAATGCTTTTGCATTTCTTTTATGTATTGATTTTTTGTCTATCAGTAAAACCAACAACAGTTTCAATTTTATTCATAAAACTGTCAATAAATCGTTGATAATTTCCTAAATAAATTTCTTTAAATATATCTTTTTTTTCCATAATAATTCTCCTAACTAAATTAAACCCACGTTGTGATTGGGCTTCTCTCCCAAGTATCTGTTGCAATACAAACATAAATATAACTTGCATCCCAAGCAATTGTACCAGCTGTTCCTGTTGCTCCAGCTGAAGCTGGAGCATTTGATCCGCTTGTAATTAAATTTCCAGCAGAAATATCTAAATCTCCACTGTTAAGTCTAACATTACCTGCAAAAGCGAGTGCATCGCCATCATCAATTATCTCTTCATCCCCAATAAATAATGAATTTGCAATTGTAACGTCTCCAGTTGTCGAATTTATTGTTAAAACAGTACCTGTTCCAAGATCAAGACT
>SDBS01001925.1_pt1 | contig 20928 bp, 26 predicted proteins | sample 2277091 | NCBI WGS metagenome assembly SDBS01 (sample SAMN10404972, study PRJNA504765) | marine sediment metagenome | isolation source: marine sediment core GS10_PC15, 163 cmbsf | place: Arctic Ocean: Southern Knipovich Ridge | collected 2010 | reverse complement strand
AACCATTACCATACAGGTTATTCTCATTTCTTACCTCCTGTTAAAGGGGTCATCTGCACAACAGGCTACTATACAATCTATTCATTAATACTTTAGCCTAGCCGGTCAAGTCGGATTGACGGGAAGGACTTCTCTCTCCATCTTGCCATACACAGAAAGGAGATTCAACATGAAAAAGTTCCTTATTCTCGTTATCATTGCAGGGCTTGCATCGGCAGGTCCACGGTTCGGCGGACGGGCCGGATACTACGCCGGCGAAGACCCGAGAACCGGCAACAGTGTAGGCGCACCGGTCTTCGGAGGGCAGTTCGTCGTACCGCTGATGAACATAATCGACCTGGAGCTCAGTGCCGGATACACCTCCAGTTCTAGCGACATAGTAATGTCCGACTATCTCTTCAATTACATCGAGGAAGAGGGCGGACCTGACCTAGGAGGAAATATCGACTCCCTGCTGGGATACCTCGAAGAGGAGTGGGGATGGTCGGACCCGACCGCCCAGGAACTGACCAGTTCGTATACCGCCACATATCATGACCTCGACGTGGGCGTTACCCTCAAGGTCAACATCCCGATAGGAGCCACACCCGTCAAGCCGTACATCGGCGGAGGCGGGGGCGCTCACTTCATGCTGAGCGACGCGGACCTGCTGATCGCGTACATAAACTCGGAGACGGGCAACCCGGAAACGATAAATCCCTACGATCACGTCCACCCGGGAGTACACGGCGTGGTGGGAGTTGCATTCAGTCCACCGGTATTGCCCATCAGCTTCTTCGGCGAGTACAAGATCACGAAACCCCTCGGAGATACTGCAGGTGATGCCGTATCAATGTTCATCGCAGGGGTGAACCTGGGATTCTGATCCAGCAGAAACGGATGATGGCGAGGGGCGCTTCGGCGCCCCTCTTCTCATGAAGCGCCTTCTATTCCCTTTCTGAGGGCATCGAACAGGCCTGCACCTGCTGCGGTTACCCCTTCGGAGAGAGGAGACCAGGGCTTTCCGTCGTAGTCACTAACCACGCCCCCGGCCTCCTGCACCAGGAGCGTACCGGCTGCCATATCCCAGGGATTGAGATGCTCCTCCCAGAAGCCCCCGATCCTGCCGCATGCCGTGTAGGCAAGGTCGAGAGCAGCAGACCCGCCCCTGCGAATCCCGAGGGCTATCCCGAGGAAGTGCCTGAGAACGCCGAGGTCCATGCCGAGGTCATCAGGTTCCCTCCCATAGGGAAACCCGGTAGCCAGCAGGACATCTCCAATCGAAGTAGAATCGGTCGGGTGGATCGGCTGACCGTTCAGGAGGGCACCCTCTCCCCTTACGGCAGAAAAGGTCTCGCGCCGTGTGGGATCGTACACGCATCCGAGCGAGATTTCATCGTCTTCGACAAGGGCAATGCTGACAGAGAAGACAGGATACGAAAAGGCGTAGTTGTTGGTGCCGTCGAGCGGGTCTACGACCCAGAACGGGCATTCGGGGATGGTGCCGTCCCAGCTTTCCTCTCCAATGAACGAGCTTTCCGGCAAAAGGACATGCAGAGCTTCCCGGAGGCACCGTTCCGACGCGAGGTCGGCGGAAGTGACCAGCTCGTGTCCGCTCTTCCGGTCCACGCTGACACCGGTGCGCTGGTATTCCATGAGAATCCCACCGGCCCTGCCGGCGGCCTCCTCTACCCGCTCTATGAGGTTCATGTCACACCTTGCATTCGGGTTGGATACTTGTTTAATTGCACTGTCACACAGCGGAAGGGAAAGCCATGGCAGGCAGGTACTCTCTCAGGGAGATCATCCGCTACAGGATAGATAACCTGATAACAAAGAGTCCTGTGTCCCAGATCCTCGCCCTCGCAGTGCTCTCGGTTCTCATCGTTTTCCTGGGAACCCTTGCCGTTAGCAGTGCGGCTCCCGACGCTCTTCTTCTCGAGGGGGAAGGGCACAGCGCAATATACAGGATGTGGTGGTCGTTCACCCGGCTCGTCGACCCGGGAACGTTCGTTAACGACAGCACGACTGCCCTTGTGGCACTTACGGGGATCGTCGTGACCCTGGGCGGTATCCTCGTCTTCTCGATGCTTATCGGTATCCTCTCCTCCAAGATCGGCGAGAAGCTGGATGAGCTGAAGAGGGGGAAATCAACCGTCATAGAAGAAGGTCATACGATCATAGTCGGCAATCGCGACAAGGAAGTGGTGAAAACTCTTCTGGCCGTATGGAGTCTGACAGCGGAGAAACCACTGAGAGCGGTCTGCGAAATCGCGGACCGGCGGATGTTCGAGATAGCCGAAATGGCCTACCGGGGAGTGCGATGGGTACCGGTGACTCAGATAGTGATGAGGCTGATGGTACAGGTCTGCAGGCAGCCCGGTCTGTCCGCCGTCTACTCCGAAATTCTGAGTTTCTCCGGGAACGAGTTCTATTTCATAGACGCTCCCGGAACCGAGGGTTCCTGCCCACTCCCGAGGCTATGGGAAACAGCACTGTGCGCTACAAGAAGATAGACATGACGAGTCACGAGGAGTCCGGAAGCGAAGAAGGCCCCATAATAGTATCGGAGATCAGGAATACCAGGAACAGAAAACTCGCTTCGGCTGCCAGAATCGACGATTTCGTAGTCTCGAACGAGGTCACGAGCATGATAATGGCACAGCTCTCCGTTCAGCCCGGGCTCTGGGACGTCTACTTCGAGATCTTCGACCCCGGCGGATGCGAAATCCAGATGAGGCGGTTCTCGCTCTACTGCGAACCAGGCGATACTGTCATCTTTGAGGAACTCATGAGAAAAGGCATGCAGAGGAAGGAGATAGTCCTCGGCTATCTCGCCAGGGAACCGGGCATGAACGACAGGGTAAAGCTCAACCTGCACAAGGGGGAGACTATCACACCAGGCCCCCATGACATGGTGATCATAATGGCCGAGAGGTGAAATAAGTGAAGATCATGGGGTTCAATCCGTTCGCGGTAATACTCTCGAGGATTCTCGGTGGAATAGCCGTTCTCGTCGGAGTTACCCTCATCGTAGCGGCAAACATCCTCTGGAGCCCGATATCGCAGGGGTTCTCCAGATTCGCCGATGGTCTTTCGACCGCTCACGATGCCGTAGACGCCATAAGCAGCGGGGTGGGCTCTTCCTCGACGATAGTGTCGAGGGTACGCCTTTCCATCATTACCACGAGCCAGGTCGTGACCGATACACGCCACGTGCTTTCCGAGGTGGGATATGTCACCGAAGAGCTCCGGGAGATGTCCCTCCTGGCAATCGGGGACCTCGAGTCTCTGGGCACAGGCCTCGGCTCGCTGATAGGTCACAACAACTTCTTCGATATCGCCGAAAGGCTCTCGATAATCTACGAGTTGTCCGGCGACGGGATGATCGAACTCGAACAGCTGATCAGTACGCTGGAACAACTCGAAGACTATCTTGTGGATGTCGCAGTAGCAGTAGAGTCGCTCGAAACGGATCTCTTTTCGACGGAAGCCGCATTCGGTGAGGCAAATGTACACCTCGAACGTGCGGCCAGAGTAGCCGGGACGGTAGTGTCCTCGAGGGCGATTCTCTACGCGGCCGACGTCACGGGACTTCTCATCATCCTGGTCGGTGTCTATCTGATTATCCTCGGACGGGTGATCGGGAAGATCCCCGGAGAGCTGCCTGTATCTCCGGAAGACTTCTGATCAGTCCGGGCGAGCTGTCCTCCGGTATAGCGGTCATTTCCAGCTCCGACTCGTCTTTCGGGAGGAAACCCGTTCTCACTACGGTGTTCGATTCTCTGTGTCTGATGGTGAGGTTCATCCAGTTGTACTGGTCGGGAGAGGTCCGGGCAATCTCCCCTATCCTGTCGAAGAGCTCCTGAGAGGCCCCTGGCTCATCACAGTCCGATTCGAAGGCCTGGAACTCTATCCTGTACCGTAAGCCCCTCAGAGCATGGTTGAGGCCGATTATCAACTGGCAGCCCGTGGCTTTCCTGAGCCTGCAAGGGGTGCTCGGTACGAGAACCGGGACTCCGAAACTTTTTACCCAGTAACCCTTGGGGCCGCCGTAGGCCGTAGGTGCGATTTGCACCAGTTCTCCCCTGCCCAGGACATCGTACATCCATCTCGGGCTCTCCCCGGTTACCGCGAGATGATGCCATCTGCGACTGGCTTCAAGGCGAGTACGTCGAACTATTTCCGGTGCACCGTCATAGCCGGTCGAGAGGACGTGAACCGGGTATCCGGCCATGGCCAGCAGGATGTGAAGGGTTCGCTCATCCCCGAAGTGGGGGACGAGCAGGAGAACTCCCTTTCCGGAAGAAAGAGCAGAGTCGAGAATGTCTCTCCCGACCCATTCGACTCTGTCAAGCATTTCTTCGCCTGAATAGATGTTGCATGCGAAAAGTCCGAGCATGGCCCGCTGGTGGGTACGCCAGAAACTCCTGAGGATATTCTTTCTCCAGGCCGGGCTCCTGTCGGGGAAGATCCTCGACAGATGGCCCAGGTACACCTCTCTGCTTCCTCCGGAGGAAAGGGCGGATCCGATCCACCGCGCGAAAGAAAGGAGAGAAGCGAGAGATTCAGCTCCTCGAAGCCCTCCTGCACGGAAAAGAAACCCGACCAGCCGGTAGTAAAGACCACGCAGCAAGAGCTCCACCTTTCGGAATATGGAGTTCCTCGACCACCCGGATGCATATATAATGCGGAGAGAGGATACGATGAAACTACTTCTCGCCCTTGTGCTGAGTGCCGCAGGAATCGCCGCAGCCGGAAGCAACGAGCTTCTCGACGACACGCTGGACATTTCGGTCGGGCAGTACAGGTACGTCTCCTTCCGCGTACAGCCTGCTCAGACCGACAGTGCGGTAATACGGGGCTCTATTCGGGCGAATCCCGATACCACTGCACTGGAAGTCATGCTCTTCCACGTTGATGACTTCATCCGATGGCGCAATCTGGCTGCCGATACCGACACTCTCTACTATTCGAGAACGGCGTCCGGGAACCTCTCGATTCCGGTCAGCAGCTGCGGAGACTACTACCTCGTACTCAGCAACAGGGGCAACATGACTCCGGTATCCGTTGCCGCACGCTTTACCCTCTTTTTCGAGGGCAGCGGCGTGGAGTACGACTCGCTCAAAATAGCACTCGACATTGCATTGCTGCTTATGGCCGTATCGGCTATCATCGTTCTCGTAGTGAGGGCTTTCGGCGTGATGAAGAGGAAGAGGTGATGGCTGTCACCAGGTTGACACCAAAAACACACCCGGTTATGCTGATTTTAGTTCATTATAGATAGCACAGAAAGCAGGAACCAGATGCTGATCTCCACCAGGAGCAGGTACGGATTCAGAGCACTTGCACAACTAGCCAGGCGGGAGGATGACACCCCGGTATCCCTGTCGAGCATCGCGGAAAAGGAGCTGATCCCGATCCGTTACCTCGAACAGATCTTCGGTAAGCTCAGATCAGCGGGAATTGTCTGCGGGAGACGGGGTCCCGGTGGAGGGTACGTTCTCTGCAAGCCGTCCCGCGAAATCACTCTGCTCGAGGTTGTCGAGGTCCTCGAGAAGAATTTTCTCCCTGTAGACTGTCTCGACGACGCGAAGGATTGTACCTCAAGAGTGGATCCGGTGACACGGATCTGTGCCCTTCAGGAGAGGTGCGTCACAAGACCGCTCTGGATAATGATGAGAAAGAGCTACAAGGATTTCCTGCGGAACCATTCGATAGAAGACCTGATCCAGGGCAGGCTCAGACCGCTGGCCGAATCCGGCTGAGCCGGACTAGAAACGGAGCCCCGTCCAGGCCAGTCCCGCGGACAGTATGAAGTCCCAGGGGCCCTCCAGCCCTACAGTTACAGACCCCGACAGGGACAGGTTCTCCCACGGCAAGGTGACAAGACCGCCTGTCAGGTTCATTTCGCCCACAGAACTGCCGGAAAGCGATCCGTAAACCACGACATTTCCCGTGACGTAACTCGCCCCTCCGAGGGTGAACCGCATGCTGTCGCGGGAACTGTCGAGAACGTACTTAGCCTCTGCTGACAATCTGAACAGCCTGAATGTTGTACTCGTAGCGGCGCCAACGAAGGCCTCTATGTCAGGATCTCTCTGCTCTGTGCCCGTGGGAATGGAAACACCACCGCTGAGCCGGAGAGCACTGCCGCCCCGGGCGGTCTCGTACTTCCAGGCTCCGCTGACCGACAGATTTCCGAGCACTCCCTCACTCCAGGCGTCATCGGAGATGTATAGGGGAATCCCTGCAGAGACTTCAACGTTGTCGAACCAGCCCCATCCCACGTTCAGGGGAAGCCTGAAAATGTTCCCGCGTCCGTCGACGTCGATGTACTCGAGCATGCCCTGTATCCTGAAAACACCCATTTCCAGCACATCCGACGAAGGCAGGAAGGGATACCCGCTCAGCCCATCCGCGGAAGCCATCCCGAAGGGACTGGACGACTCGGCAGCAGCCATTGTGGCGAGAAACACGCACAACAGAAGAGATCGAGGCATGTCACACTACCTTTCAGGTTGACTGCGGATGTCGGGATGAGAATTATCCCGTGAAGGAACTGCAGTTCACACCGGTTCTCGGGAGAATACAATAATGGTGCTTTCCGAAACAGGTCTCGTTCTTCTCTTTGCCTGTGGTCTAGCAGGGCTGATAGTGGTCCTGGCAACGCCTGGTCCTGTGACTCCCGAAGAGTTTGCACAAACGGGAGTCTCTCAGCTGGAGGAGCTGAAGAACATGTGCGGCGACCTTATCTATGGCAGCCTGCCGAGGGAGTCATTTGCCGGAGACACAACCATCCTCACAATGGACCTCGACGGGAACCTGTACACTCCGGCTCAGGCAAACCTCTACCTTACCAGAGCCCTGCGTACTGTGGGGATCGAGCACCTCTCGACCATTGAGAGGACCGAAGGCGGTCTTACTTTCCTCGCGCTGTTCGATAACGGTCAGCCACTGCGTCTAGAGCTCAAATACTGACAGCCGCAAGGAGTTGACACTTCATGGGGTACGCAGTATTCATCGCTTTCCGCAGCATAGGACACCGAAGACGTTCAGCCCTCTATCCTCATGTGGCAGAAAGGGCTTTCTTCTGGAGGGACATCGGAGATGAAGAAATCCACAAACTGGCGAATATGGAGTTCGGCAGCCCTGTTCGTTCTATCCCTGATCATGATCTGGCCCACTGTGAAGTGGTACTCCATGCCACAGGAGGAGCGTGACAGGGCAGAAGCCAGTGTACAGCCCGAGACGCATAACCCTCTGTTGCGGCAGATACTGAGCGAGCTCCAGGAGGAGGGCGGAGAAGACCTCATCCAGGAATACAGGGATCTCTACGAGACAAGTACGGGAACCCTCAAACTCGGCCTCGATCTCCAGGGCGGTATGTACCTTTCGTACACTGTCGAACCCACCCCCGGCCTCGATGCCGAGGAAGCTCTCGATCAGGCTCTGGAAGTCATCCGGAACAGGATAGACGAATTCGGCGTATCGGAACCCTCAATAACACGCCAGGGAAACGACAGGATAATCGTGCAGCTGCCAGGCGTGAGGGATCCCGCGAGAGCGAGGTCCATAGTCGAGCGGCAGGCTCTCCTCGAGTTCAAGATTGTGGCCTTTCCCAGCAACGAGCATCCCGCTCCGTCCAGCGTTCCCGTCATAAGGGAAATCGAGAGCTATCTCAGCGGAATCTCCGGAGATTCCCTCTCGCTTCCTGCAACCGAAGAAGAAGAGTTGACCACTCCGCCGGAAATGGAGATACCCCTCCTCTCTCTCCCGGGAGAGGAAGAGTTCTCCCTTCCCGCTCTTCCGAGCGAGGATGCACTATCTCTGCCCGATGAATCCGCGGATCAGCAGGACGAAGCTCTTGATTTCGAACTGCAGGTCGCGGGAGAATTCACCGGACTCCTCACCACCCTCGACGAGCAGACCGCCCGGACGCTGAGCGTCTCCCCGGGTGACTGGGGCATCAGTGTCGGTGATGACCTCGACCACTTCAACGATATAATCAACAACCCCGGAGTGGATTCTATTCTAAGCGAGGCAAACCTCGCGTTCGTAATCGGCAGGGTAGAAGAGACATCTCGCGGGGAGATGGTCTCCGTCTTCCTCATGCCTGCTGACGTCACCATGGGCTGGGGACGGCAGGCGGACATGGAGACTCCTCACTACATGATCACCGGAGCGAACCTCACAGACGTGAGGATCCGTATCGGCGGGGACCAGTCCATGACGCAGGACCCCTACCTCATACTGGAGTTCGATTCCGAGGGAGCTTCACGGTGGGACAGGATTACGGGTGAGAACGTTGACGAGAGGGTTGCCATAGTTCTCGACGGCACGATCTACTCGGTTGCTACAATCCGCGAGAGGATATCCAGCTCGGGAACAAGGCTCTCGGGCGGCTTCGATCTCGATGAAGCCCGCGATCTCAGGCTGGTTCTGAAGGCTGGATCCCTACCCGCTCGGCTTGTGATCGCCGAAGAACAGACAATTGGACCCAGCCTCGGTAGAAGGTCCATCAACCACGGAATGGTCGCCGCAATCGTTGGTATCGGCCTCGTAGCGGCATTCATGATCATCTATTACGGTGTCGGCGGAATTCTCGCCATTCTGGCACTGGCGTTCGACATGCTCATCATCATGGCAGTGCTCTGCTTCCCCGGTCCATTCGCTCATTTCGGGGTCGTGGGTCTCAATGCGGCACTGACCCTTCCGGGTATCGCAGGTATCATCCTCACAATAGGAATGGCCGTTGACGCGAGCGTTCTCATCTACGAACGGATCAGGGAGGAGCGTCGATCGGGCAAGGGGATAAGGACTGCCGTCGAGGCCGGCTACGCCCGTGCCTTCGTCACCATCCTCGACGCCAACCTGACCACTCTCATAACCGCACTCGTCCTCTACCGGTTTGGTACGGGTCCAATCAGGGGCTTCGCGGTGACCCTCTCCATAGGCATCCTCGCCAGCATGTTCTGCTCACTGGTCTTCACCAGGGCATCGATCGGACTCATCCTGAAGAACAGGAAGGTCAATAGCCTGAACCTGGGCAAGCTGGCGATTCTCAGGGGAGCACACTTCAAGATAGTGAACGTCAGGAAGAAGACCTATATCCTGTCGGCCGTCGTCATTCTCATCGGAATGGTGGCCTTTATCCTGAACAACGGGCTCAACCTCTCCATCGACTTCACGGGAGGTCTGGAAACCAGCATTGTTAGGTCCGAGGCAATCGCCTCGGAAGATCTGGTTGCCCAACTCGAGAATCAGGGACTTCAGAGCGTTCAGGTCCAGTCCCTCGAGGATTACAGCGGAGAAGGTGCGGCGTACGTCGTGAGAACTTCAACCAGTGACAAGGACGAGGTCTACGCTGCGCTCGCGGTCTGCGGCTGCACCGCCATGGAGCTGGAGGCCGGGGGGGACGACAGCTCGTTCATCAAGCAGATCGGTCCACGCGTGGGATCGGAGCTGCGCTCCAAGGCGATGAACTCGATCCTCATAGCGATGTTCTTTATTGTCCTGTACATCTGGTACAGGTTCCAGTTCAAGTGGGGCGTCGCGGCAGTGGCGGCACTGGTCCACGATGTCGTCATTACCGTGGGCATACTCGCCCTGCTCAGACTCGAGGTTTCCCTGACAATCATTGCAGCACTGCTCACAATTGTCGGGTACTCAATAAATGACACGATCGTCGTTTTCGACAGGATCAGGGAGGACAGGAAGCTGAGGAAGGGCAAGACCCTCGAAGAGACCGTCAATATCGGGATCAATGAAACGCTTGGAAGAACAGTCGTAACATCCGTGACGACATTCGTGGCGGTTCTGATGCTGTTCCTGTTCGGCGGCGGGGCACTCTCGGAATTCGCACTGACTCTGATGATCGGTATTATAGTCGGGACATACTCGTCGATCTTCGTGGCCAGCCCCATACTCGTCGACTGGCATGCCAAGCTGAAGAAAACCTAGCCATTGAAAATGAGGGCGGAGGTTTCGGAACCTCCGCCCTTAATGCCTGCCAAGGAGGATCAGGCGGGAAGCAGGAGCCAGGCTCTTGCCCCCCCGTCGAGTCCGTTTGCCGTCCGCAGGCTTCCGCCGTGCAGACGGGCGATCCGCGAAGCTATCGCAAGCCCGAGACCTGCACCCTTGCTGCCCGGCCCCTTCACGAACGGGTCCCCAGCCCGTTCGAGGACTGCGGGATGGAAGCCCTTGCCGTCGTCCGCTACTTCGATAGAACATTCCCCGTCGGCAGATGAGACGGTCACGCTGACCGACGACTCCGCGTACCTGACAGCATTGCGGACGAGGTTTCCGATTGCACGGGCCAGCAGGGTACGGTCAACCATACAGGAAGCGCTGCCATCGAGGGTTATCGTGATATCCAGTCTACCCCAGATCTCCGTCTGGGTGACCTCGGAACAGAGCTGCGAGAGGTCTACCTCTTCACGTGAAACGGTGTCAAGTCTACCGAGCTTGTTAAAGGTCAGGAGCTCGGACACGAGATTGTCGAGGCTCTTCAGATCCATTTCCATCCGGTCGAGTTTCTCTTCCCCTGCCTCGGGATTGTCGCGGATGAGCTCGAGGGCAAGCTCCATCCTGGCAAGCGGCGTACGCAGCTCGTGTGCCACGCTTCCAAGCAGGTCGTGGTGTGAGTTCACGAGTGATTCGATCTGCTCGGCCATCTTGTTGAAAGTTCTGCCGAGGGAATCTATCTGGTCGCCTTTCTTCCTCTCGAGAATCCGGGAGCCTAGGTTACCCGATCCGAACTCTCTCGCTGCCCAATCGAGCCTTGTCACCCGCTTCTGCAGCGGTCTGAGAGCAAGGTAGAGAACAAGCCCTTCGGCAACCACGAGGAGCAGTATGAAGGTCAGGATGTGACGCGCAGGCCCCCTGCTTGCCGGGAAGGTCGAGACATCGGTGAAGTAGGGGAACTCGCGGGTTGCAGGGAAGAAAATGTGTCCCGGTGGGGGACGTTCCGGCGGCCTTCCTTCGGTGAATTCACCTGCGGGGATGAACCTCACCTGGGATGTTCAGGGAATCCGCAATTGCCTGCGCCCTTGGAAGGGAGAGCATCGGTTCCTGAACCAGTGCATCCCTGAACTCCTCTATAGTCTGTCTCTGGAAGTCCCGTAACTGCGCGGGAAGGATCCGGAATGCGTATATGACAAAGAGGAAGCTGGTGATCATCAGGCAGATGGCAAGGGGCAGGAATACCTTCAGGAAGAACTTCATCGCTCCTCCTCCCGGGGAAGCGACATCACGTACCCGACTCCTCTGACAGTACGGATCATGTCACCCACATCGCCCAGCTTCCGGCGAAGCCTGGAGATTATGACGTCCACCGATCTGTCTATCGAAGCGAAGTCAATGCCGCGGAGTTCTTCTACAAGCATGTTCCGCTGCTGTACCCTCCCGGCCCTCCTGCTGAGAAGAGTGAGCAGATCGAACTCCGTTGTTGTCAGTGCGATTTCCTCGCCGTCGAGGTAGGTCCTCCTGGAAGGGACGTCTATCCTGAGCTTGTCGAGGATGATGCACTCGGCCTTCTCGTCCGAAGAGCTCCGCCGGAGCAAAGCCCGGACTCTTGCGAGGATTACCCTGGGCGATGCTGGTTTGCCCACGTAGTCATCTGCTCCGACTTCGAGACCCACCACAACGTCTATGTCGTCCTTCATGGCCGTGAGCATGAGAACAGGACCCCGCCAGGAGGTCCTGAGTTCTTTGCAGACGTCGAGTCCGCTAGTGTCCGGGAGCATCAGATCGAGGATAACGAGGTCAGGACCGGTCTCGAGTACTTTTCTGATCACCTCGGAACCGGCGTACAGGACATCTACTATATAGCCATGGTTTCCGAGATATTCGGCAAGCAGGGAAGCAAGGGCCTGATCGTCTTCGACGAGGAGAATACGATGCTCCGGACCGTCTCTCATTCAGAGCTCCTCCCGTTGACAGGCAGGTTTTCAGGCCTATTCTATCCCGAAGAAGAGCAACATCCAATAGCAACGGGTCCCGAGGGGCCGCCGGAGGAGACATGAGACATCTGCCAGTTGCAGTAATCATTATCGCAGCCATTGGAGCGGTATCTGCCGAAGAACCGCTCTACATCCTCGAACAGCCCGGGATTGCCTTCGGCTGGCTCACCGCCGAGCTCAATCCTCCGGTTGAGGGTTTTCTCGCTGAGGAAGCCGGTGCCGTGGCCAGCAGCCCGACATCACTCGGCGCGGAATACCACATCCATTACCGGGAAGAGGACATGAGCGCTGCCGACAGGTCCGGAGACTGGCTTGAACAGAGGCTCCACATGATCATTTCACCGGACATGCAGGATGCCCTGAACCTTGGAGACATCAGCTGGAGCGAAGGGAGCATGAAGTCCCCGTTCAGAGAAAATGCTTCCCTGGGTCTCGTTGTCTCTGTGAATTTCAATTTCATCACGGAAAGCGGATCAGTCATCGCCATCGGTAAGGCATATGCGGTATTCGTGAACGGGTACTCGGTACTTCTCTACGGAATATCGCCCGTCGGCGTTACTCCAACACCCGGCAATGTACTCGACGAGATAATCGCCTGGGCCTACCTGGTGAGCTAGCCCTGACGCCGTCGCAGTCTGAAAATATAGACCAACGCGCCCGCCAGCAGCGTTATTATTGAATGAATAATCAGCAGACCCGAGTGGGCCAGAGCTCCCGGGTTCGACAGGCTGTCAGCCATGCTCTTTCCAAGTGGCGGCAGGATTCTGGTTATCATCGAGATCAGTGGTCCTGCATCGGACAGAAAACCCGCCAGCAGAGACATGGCCATCACGACCACGAACATGTACGCTGCAGCGCCGCCCGACGTGAGCGTACCCAGCAAAGCACCGAAACAGACAGCCCAGATCATCGGAGCATAGGAACTCAGTATCGCAGCCACCCAGGGATAACTTCCAGTAGAAGGCAAGGCGGCGAGGATCGCTGCCATAGTGATGATGTATGCTGCAGTAGAGATGGTCAGAACGGCCAGCACAGGTCCCCAGTAGCCGGAGATCCTGCCCACGGGTAGTGCAAGGGCGTTCCTGAACCACCTCTTGGACTGGAAGCCGCTGATGAAGAGGCATGTCTTGATCCCGGTGATCAGCGAGAGGAGAAGAGCAGCGTTCCAGAACGAGAGCGTGAGCCTGGCTTCCGGAGCGTAGAACGCGCCCAGCCCTTTCTGTCCGAGGAAACCCTCGAGGTAGATTAGAAAAGCGAGCAGAGGCGGGACCAGCAGGTACGGCGCAACCCAGCTTATCCTGATCAGGTAGTCCATACTCTCTCTGTAGAAGAAGGCACACTTCTTCATTCGGCGGCGCCTCCTGACATCTCGACGGTCCTGTCGGCCATCCCGCTGAGCAAGGTAGGCGCCGAAGCAGTTACCAGGACGGCAGCATGCTCCCGGAGACCCGAGATCCAGTGCGAAACCTGCGCCTGACTGGATGGGTTGAGGTTGCGAAGCGGTTGGTCCAGGACGGCAACTGCCGGTGTCCACAGGAGAACCTGCGCCAGCGAGAGGAGCTGAACCTGCTCGAGGTTCAGCTCAAACGGTTTCCTGTGCAACAGGTCTTCCAGCTTCCTCTCCCCGCACCACTCCAGTGCGAGCGTCATTGCCTTGCGCCTGCTGTACCTCCGAAGGCACAGGCGTCTAACCAGCTGATGGATTATTTCTCTGTTCCTGTCGAAATTATCGTTCTGGAACAAGATAGAACTGCTTGAAAGAGCTGCTGGAGATCCTGGCTCGCCACCGGCAATTTCGATCAGGCCCTTCCTGCAGTACTCTATACCTGCAATCCGTCGAACGAGACGGCTCTTGCCGGAGCCGGAGTCACCAAGAAGGAGAACCATCTCCCCCTTCTTGACTTCCAGGTCGAGATTTCGTATTCGCGGCGGATCGGAGTAGTGTCGGATTACAATGCTGGAGAGCATATGCTCCTTTCGGATATGCTGAGGATAGATACCCCATGAGGAAGATACTGACCAGTCTGATTGCTGCTCTCTTCCTGTCGGGCTGCGGGAAGACAACAGGTCTGGCGAGTCAGGATCTGGAACCTCTCTTCGTAACCGTCAGACAGACCGGACCTGCCAGTATCGAGGGCAAGCTGGCAGAGGATGTCGATCTAAGGAAGCTGGTATCGGCACTTCCAGCTACCGGCGTAACCGAGATAAGAGTCAGATGCACTCTCAGGGATTCCGCACGACTCAGAGAGCTCACAGACACACTCGAAGTTCCTCTCTACATCAACATCCAGCAGAGCGAGACCCCGGCTGTCACTCTTATACAGGAAGGTCTGAGCTGGCGCCCCGGATACAGCTGGAGGCTCGGGGAAGCGGGAAGCTGTACGCTCGAAGGAGTCGTGATAATCACCAATTCGACTAACCAGATCTGGAACGCCTCACATGTGAGGATAGAGGACACGATGGGAAGCGCGGTAGCCTCGACAGCGACAGGGTTGACGATACCCGCGGGCGATCTGGTGGTCAGGTGGTGGGAAGCAACGGGAACCGCCGGCACGCTCTGCCTGGTCTACGGCTGGCCGGTCACAGGCAGGTGGAACGCATTGCAGCCTCTTGTTGTTCCGACTGCAGGCCCCGTGCTTCCTGACGGAATCGGGGCTGATCTGCGGACCAGAAACGGGAGCGATACCGTCTGGGTCTCTGTACCCGATGTGATCGAAGTCGCAGAGCAATCGAACCAGGTCCAGACAGGTTACCTCTGCGGCATGACTCTCACGAACCTGACTGATGAAGAATTGAACCTTGCTCTCGTCTATCCGGAATTGCTTCCGAGAGGTGCCTTCTTCAGACCGGGAGAAGGTTTCGAAGCAAGGATGTCGCTGGCTCCCTGCGGATCGAGAAGCATGTATTACAGCATAGTCTACACCGTGTTATAACGCTTTACAGTTGACCGAAGAAAAGACTGATCGTAGGATACCAGCCCATACAAAAACGGTGCGCCCGTAGCTCAACTGGATAGAGCGTCTGGCTACGGACCAGGAGGTTCCGGGTTCGAGTCCTGGCGGGCGTACCAGCCTCTGGTCCAATCGAACTCACGTGGATTCGGTCGCTTTCGTGCGAGATACAGAATGCTGTCAAGCAACAGATGGGCCTTTATCTTCTCCACACCGACCCGTATTTGGCCGAAGAACAGCCTCAGAAGCTCCTTCTGTTGTTGATCAGGCACTTCATGGTAGGTTTGCACAAAAAGCTCTAGAGCTCCTCTTATCGCAGCCTCTGAGACCTTCTCTTGCTCGGCCACGACAAGTTCTGACCGCTTCTGTTCTATCTGTTTCTCGAGGTCGGTCATCTCTCGGTCTATTTCCTGTAGATCCTTCTTCAAACGGTCAGGTAAGCCTTTCTCGCTCTCCATCTCACAAAGAACAACAAGTATGCCCCTTTTCTCCGCATTCAGGGAATCACAGCGCGATTCAAGAGAACGGATCTCTCGAGACACCATTGAGGATCTCTTTCCCAGGTATGCGTTTGCACTCTTTGTTATCTCTTTGATATCACCGGGACTCTTCAGCACGACATCTCTAACCAGCATCATGATGGCTTTCTCAAGAACCGAAGCGTCAATTGAGTTCCGTTTTAGCCTTGTGAAATTCTCCGGGATTAGTTTCCTACCCACGCATTCTGGATTAGGACAAGCGTAGTAGTAGTATTTCTTCTGACCCTTGTCAGCAGGCATCTCACCATCACAGAGGTCGCAGTAGACAAGACCTGATAGGACGTACGGATAGGTCTTTCGAGAGCCCTTCTTATTCAGTCTGGCGTGTTTCGAAAGGAGATCCCGAACCAGATAGAAAACCTCTTCGGTAACGATGTGAGGCCATTCATCAGGATTGTCAGGTTTTTTTTTGGAGTACCTTTGGTTCTCAGGCACTTCGGAGTTAGGCTTACCCTTGTTTGCTTTGTGTTCCTCAAGCGTACCAATGTAGATGCAATTCTCCAGTATATACTTGACTGAATCAGCAGCGAATGGCTTCCCACCCTTGATTTTACCCTTCCTTGTCTTGACTCTCTTCGTTCTGAAACCTCTCTTGTTCAGTTCCCTGGTAACGGCAGCGAGGTTCTTCAGCTTCAGATACAGGTCGAAAGCAAGACGAACTATTTCGGCCTCTTCCTCATTGATTACATACAACCCCTTTTCCGTTGGATGTTCGTCAAAGCCAAGAGGAACTGAACCGCCTGTCCTGCGACCACGCTTGAAGCGCGTGTGTTGTGTGCCTATCTGCTTCTCAGAGTACTGGAGTCGCTGCATTTCCGCAAGAGCCATGAGAATGGTGATGATGAGCTGGCCGATTGGCGTAGTAGTATCTATTTGATACTGAGTCACTACCAGATCTATGTTGAGTTCTCTCAGGAACTCGAAGAACTCGAGAAACTTGGCGACATTACGCCCGAACCGATCTAGTCCTGTTGCCATGACAACATCGATGTCACCGCGCAAGATGTCAGATCTGAGTTTCTCAAATTCAGTGCTATCGAACGAGTCTTTTCCACTGACTCCGATGAGTTGGTACTCCCTGTAGACCCGCACCCTGTCCTCAGGCTTCTCTTCAGCTTCTGCCTTTGCGGTGATAAGATCTATATAGCTATTGAGTTGTGTTCTCTGATTCGCGGGAGATGTGTCCTGTCGTTCATCGCTGACACGAACAATCAAAGCTGCGTTCTTCAAGAGCCCTCCTCTGTGCCGGGAGAAGATGACTCATGACAACATTGAAGGAAAGGGGGGAGTTCAGGAGATGCAGCAGAGAGAGCTAGGATCAGTCATAAATCAGGGAGATTGAATGCGGAGCTCTACCTCTGTTAGGTGTTTGGGTTCTGGGCGACTATGTAATCAGCGACCAGCTCCCCAAGGAGCCTATTGCGGTCTTTCCGGAGTCGCCGTCTGTTTCTGTCACGGATGCTCTGTACGGGTCTTCCTCTCGTAGAAGATTCCTCATTACGTGATACCTCTAGTTCGACAAGGGGGTTGTATGAGAGAGAATCAACGGTATTCAGTGCACCATCTGCGGTATTAGGAAACTCCTCAGATCTATCTGAGATGGCTGAAGAGGAAGCTGAACCACTTGGACTGAGATGGAGAAAGTCATCATCGCTGATAGCCTTCTGACTGTTGATGGTTCTTGCTGATGGTTCGAACTCCATGTGTATGGCAACCTCCTCTACTAAGGAAATTACCTTTTTTTGAAAATATTCCAAAAGCAGGATTCGATTCCCCTGCGTATTACAGAAAAGCCTCCGATGAAGAGCAATAAACCGACTGCAGAGAATACATTTCGCTGCATCTTTCAGGCAGCAATACCAGGATTGCTGACGATCTGGGTTCGAGCTGCCAATGAAGATAGAGTCGACAAATCAGTCAGAGGAACGCTATTTATCAAACTAGCTTGTCTCCGTGGATGATGAGTATGGATTGAACGCTATTCTGCTAAGGACACCTAAAAGAGCTTCCACCGTTGTGTTTCTCGGGATTATCACTCTGCTTCGTGCGAACATATCGCACTTCACATTCTTCTCTTCTCCTAGTTTCAATGATCGATGGATAGTCTTCTTACTGGTCCATGTAAGATTGTCCCAGAGGAAAATAGAAGGTTGTTCTGCACGAAAGGTGTAGATTTCGGCTAATGCCATTCCTCGCTTATCGATTGGTTGTATTAGGTCCTGAATCTTGATAGACGCAATCCCTCTTGATTCCAATTCAAGTGCAAACGATTCGAATTCCTCTTCTTGAAGTACGAAACTCGGGTTTCTAGGGCGCTCAATATCGTCGTACTCTTCTTCTATCAGGTGTGCTGAGCTTTCCCATGTAATGTCTCTGTTGATACTTCCTTTAGAGGCATCCTGACGTGATATCCAGGCGTAATATGCGCCACCAAGGCGGCGTCTTTGCTCATAATAGTCATAGTAGCTGTTCGGAATCTCTTCAGGGTTGAACGGTTCTTCGTTCCGTGTGTTCTTCTTCACGATAGATGCAGCTCGAAGTCTGATTCTCTCGTCAGGGCTGTCAAGTAATTCATCGAGCACACGAGTTGCCTTTGTCTGTAAGTTGTAACAGAGCTGTTGCTCTGCTTCCCATAAGATGTGTTGCCTCTCCATCAGGATTTCTTTGAAGCGAGAGCCAACTTGCATCCACCTAGTAACAGACCTCCGAGTAACACCGAGTTCGTTTGCGACATAGGCTTGTGAATGACCTTGAAGCAGCAAGCTTATCGCTCTGTACTGAATGGGCTTCAAACGTTTTACATCCTCAGGGCTCCCCGCGCGAGCTCCTGTCAATCCTGCTATCCCATCCCAGTCCGGGTCTCCTCTAGTCAGTAGGATTGCTCTTGCTTCCGTTGGGACTAGCTCTCTGCTCTCTTCGTTTTCCGATTCATGGACATTAGTAGACATTGTGAGACCTCCTTAGATTCTCGAACCTTCGCTCTCTATTATCCCCCTTGATGTGGAAATCTAGAAATCCGAGCTGATCATCTCCGTATATGATTCGTCAGAACAATCCTTGGCGAGAGCGTAACTATTTGTGTTATAAACAATTAGGAGATCATATCATGGAGGGAGTAAACGTGTTGAAATCCGAACGGACGAAGAAATTGGTCAAAATCCTGCTGAATGCTCTGCTGCAATTCTTTCTAGGCAGGTTCTAGACTACGGGGAAGCTCTGAGAAAGGAGTAGACATGAGTGAGAACTCTAGAAGTAGGGTTCAGGTAATGGATCCATTCGCCCAGGTTCGGGTGAGTCCTGTTCGAGTGAACGGATCACCAGTACTGAACAAAGGAATAGAAATAACCAACGATGATGGTGCCTGGGAATGCATCAACATCCATAGTTCTGCCTATCAGCTTGTACCCAACGAGGTGATGGCATCCGTCACACAGGAGATCCTTGGAGGAAGCGATCTGGAATGGAACCAGGTGAACCAGGTCTGGACTGGACGCTATCTCGCTCAGCTCTTCACATCCAATGGAGTAGTTGAAGTGCCTGAGGTTGGTGATACGCTCTGCCTTGGACTGAGGGCAGAGAACAGCTATGATGGCTCCTGCCAGTTCCGACTTATCCTTCAGGCATTCGTGCTGTCATGCGCTAATGGCCTAGTCTCCCCCCGCCACTTCAGATCCTTTGCTATGAAGCATACTGAATGCAACGAGTTCAATGTAAGAGATGCTGTAAGGGTAATCGGTACAGGATTAGATCTCCTAGAGCAGGTTGCTCCACGAGTAACCGCTCTCAGCCGCATACCTCTCTCCATTGATCTACTGGCACGCATTGCCAAGGAGACCAGTCTTCCGAAGAGGGACTGGGGCTTCATCACAGCAGATCTTCAAGGAGTAAAGGACCTTTGGGGGCTCATGCAGGCAATCACTAGCCGGTTGACACACCACGGTCGAGGCAGAGCAGGGCTCCTGGCGCAAGAAGCGATAGGAGATTACTTCCTCTACTCACACGCTCCAAAGCACCTTGCAGAGAGCGCCTAGAGCTGTACTAAACGGAACCTTTTGGTCCACCCCTGAAAACCATACCCCTTCTGTACACCTGACAGATCCCAAGGAGACATCATGGAAGCAGGATTGCTCGCAGAAGCGAAGCACAGGGACAAGTATGTCGTCACAGAGAAGGAGGTGACCTACAAGATAGCTCGCAGACACAGGACCTCATCAACGATAGAGATCATAGACAGCCCTGAAGCGGTTCAGGACTTCATGTCTGAGCTGTTCGATAAGTCACCAATCGAAGTCCTCTATGCTCTCGCCGTGAACAACTCGAATGAGTTCCTGGGTTTCCTGAAGATCGCACAGGGTACCGTCGACAAGGCAGCAGTCTATCCCAGAAGACTTCTCACCTTCCTTCTGGTGGAGACAAATGCCACTGCTGTTATCCTGGTGCACAACCATCCCGGTGGTAAGGCAACAGCCAGTAGAGAGGATATCGCACTCACCAAGAGTATCGAGACGCTACTGGCCAATCTGGATGTTAGCCTGCTTGATCACCTGATCTATGCACCAGGTAATCCAGAACGAGAGCCAAGATGGGTCTCTCTCCGTCAGAAGGGGGTCTTAACCTGAGCACGAACCATGGAGAGGGGGTGAACCACTATGAAGGTCATCGGATACATAAGAGTGAGTACTGAGGAGCAGGCACGCAAAGGTGTCAGCTTGCTGACGCAAAGAGAAAAGATCGAAGCCTGGGTACAGGCAATGGACAGAGAACTGATATCCCTGGAAGAGGATGCCGGGATATCCGGTAAGCTCATCAGAAACAGAGAGGGCTTCCAGAGGGCCTTAGAGCTTGCTTGTGGTCATAGAGCTGTCTCTTGGTTGTCCACTCCCTCTCAAGGCTCTCACGGAGCACGAGAGACACCCTGGCAGTTGCAGAGAGGTTGGAGCGAGCAGGTGCTGATCTAGTGAGCCTTTCGGAACGGATAGACACTACCACTGCAGCCGGGAAAATGGTGTTCAGGATGCTTGCTGTCCTGAACGAATTCGAGAGGGATCAGGTTTCAGAAAGGACCTCTGCTATCCTGCAATACAAGAAGTCTAAGCTGGAAGCATACTCTCCAACACCATTCGGTTTCCGCAGGCAAGGTAAGCACTTGGTTGTCGATCAGGAAGAGCGACAGGTGGTCCAGATGATCCAGCAGCTTCGGGAAGAGGGCTGCAGCCTGAGAGGAATCGCAAGACACTTGAATGAGGATGGGATCCCTTCAAAGAACGGAGGGAATTGGTATGCATCGACTGTCCGGTATATCTTGGCCAACGATGTCTACTCAAGCGTGTAGGTTGCTTTGGGGTGCCTGTGCACAGAGGGGCACCCCTCTTATACGTGCGCCCGGCAGGGCGCACCCACTTGGAGGTGGAAGTTCTCTACAGGCCCGGCAGCGGGAACTGTTAGCCGGACGGCAAGGGTGCCCATCGTGAGATGGGATCTGAAGGAAGCCGCAGG